>Ga0118677_10005324_pt1 | contig 22593 bp, 15 predicted proteins | sample AliMusrvi5mmetaG_FD_86154 | JGI IMG/M metagenome (GOLD analysis project Ga0118677, IMG submission 86154)
GCGCCAGCGTTTTGGAGTGCGTTCGGAACTCCGGCCGGCGGGCGCAATATCCCGGGAGACACCGCCGTTTCGCCGCGGAGCGCCGGGCAGAACTCGACCGCCAGCCAGCGTGGCGGCTGGACTTCTTTTGGCTCGCCGTCCGGCACGGCGCAGTCTGGAAGGAGCGGGTGGGTGACGCCGGGTAGCCCCAATGACGTGCGCGTTTACGGTCAAAGCGCGGCTGCCTCCGGCGGCTCGACTGCGGGCCAGAGCGGGTGGAGTTCAGGGGTAGGGCAGCCTAGTCGCGGCAACTGGAGTACGGGTGGCAGCAGCTCGAACGGTGGCGGCTACAGCCGCGGCGAAAGCCCTGCGCCGCGTTCGGAAAACTATGGTTATGGTGGCGGACAGCCCAGTCGAGGAACTTGGAACTCAGGCGGCGGAGCCTCCCCGCGCGTCTCGGTTCCGGCACGCAGCCCCGCGCCGAGCTACTCCTCCGGAAGCGGCGGCGGCTCGCACCAAAGCGCTCCAGCACCCTCCAGGTCGAGCGGCGGAGGGGGCGGAGGCGGATCGCATAGCAGCGGCGGAGGCCATTCTTCTCACCGCTAGACGCCCCAGGCCGATTGCATTTAGCTTTATCCTTCCCTCAGGCCCGTCTTCCTTCCGTGGAGACGGGCCATTTTTTCAGGAGGGAACGACCGCAGCGGAGCAGGGAAGGGCGGCGCGGCTACTGGTTCATCGAAGTTCCTCTGGCCAAGCACAAAAATGCCGGCAGGGCTAAAAGCTCCCTGCCGGCATTCATTTCGGAAGTTACGCGGAACCAACTAGCTCCTGTGGGCGCGACGCCGCAACAGAGCGGCAAGTCCGAGCAATGCAGGAGCGATCAGAGCCAACGAGCCAGGCTCAGGTACAGGAGTGAAGCTCAGCTTGCCAATGGAGAACTTCTGGATGTTGTAGTTAAGGTCGGTGACTTCGAAGATGATCCCAGCCACTTCCGCAACGGAGCTGGTCGCCCCGATGAAGAACTTCTGGCCCGGGGCCAACGTTCCTCCCCAGGAATACCCCGCCAGAATGTTATAGACGTCGTTGAACAGGTACACGGTGGCGTAGCCGGTCCCCGACCAAGCCGGCTCAATCCAGGCCCCACCGCCATAAGCAGACGTGTCGAACGTCACAGCGATATCGTCCACGTACGTAGTCGCCCCTATGACGTAGCTGTTGGCGATCGTCCCCATGCCACTCGAATCGGGAGACACCGAGAACGAGTGTGTGTCGTAGAACAGGCCAGCCATGCCAGTCAACGCCGACGGCGTAGAAGCCCAGGGACTTGGAGTCGGCGCCGTCGCGGTGCAGCCGGCGGTCGCAAGCTGGCACCAGTCAACGGTCTGGGCAAAATCAGCAGGGTTGGTAGTCGGTGTATAGACGGCGGCTGCAGAAACGCTGCTCACAGCGAACAGGCAGGCAACGGCCAGGATCAGGAAAAACTTCTTCATTGAAAATGCCTCCTCATTACGCAATCTCTTGAACGGAACCGGCGCGGTTGAGTTTCGGACGTTTACGCCCACAGACCCCATCCACGACCGGCCGGTGGGAAAGGCCTCGCAGGTCTTTCCCCGTGCAATACAAAACCTCGAGCAACCTGCTTCCATTACGGAAGCGACACCAGATACGGGACCAGCGCATTAGCCTTGGGCGCTCCAAGACCCGTAACGAAGTCGAATCCTACGCCGGAGTTCCAGACAAAGGGCCACACGCCGGCTTTACCGGAGGTGATGTCGCGGTAGTACGTGCCCGAAAGACCGAAGTCATAGAGGTGCTTCAGGGTATTGTTGAGCGGTTGCTTGCTGGCAGCGGCTCGGAGGCCGTTGGCGATGCCGACGACGGCAGCCGTCATCGGGCAAGCCAAGCTGGTTCCGCCAACTCTGTACCATCCGCCATTCAGGACGTCCCGCACCAGAACGCCGGAGTTTGGATCGGCGTCCATGGAGATGTCCGGTACCGCGCGCTTCTTGCAGGCGGTTGGCACGAGTGGTTTCTGGAAGCTCAACGCGGGCGTAACCGCGCTGCAACCCCCGCCGGAGCCGCTCCAGCCTGTCTCGACGACGGGGTCCAGGATCGCATAGTGATTCGCGGCGGTATCCAACCCGATCGTGGTCCCGCCGACTGCGATCACCTTAGCCGAAGTGGAGGGGTAACCGATGAAGCCGCCGGAATCGCCGGACGATGCCAGGTATGTCACGTTCGGCTGGGCAAACGCAACGTCGTAGAAGCTTTGTCCGGAATATTCGCCGCCACTCCAACTGTTCGACACGACTGAGGCCACGGTGCTCGCATAGGCTTCCGCGGTGAACAGGTCGGAGTTGTAGTTCGAATCGGCCTCTACCAGAATGATCTTCGCCAGGGGCGCAATGGCGTGCACCCACTGCGTATCGAGGTTGATCTCAAGCTCCCACCCGGAGTTGCGCGCGGGGTAATCGGTTCCGCCCCGCTGGTCAACTTTCGTGAAACAACCATTCGCCGAGGTGCAGGCTGGCAGCGCGTAAAGCGTACTAAAAGTATTCAAATCCAACTCGACGTCCGGGGAGTCGAAGGCGTCGACAATGGCAATCGTGGCTCCCGCACCCTGACCAGGAAGCTGATCGATGCCGTAAACTTTCAGCATCTCGTCGACATTCACCCAGTTCCCACTTTTCGGGTGAATCGTCAGCAGCGGAGACGCGACGGCGGGACCCTTCACCCAGACGGTTGGCCGAGCGGCGCCCGCCGGAATCGAACCTGGGGCCACTACAGGTGTAGGCGTCTGCGCCAGAAGCGCAGAGGCAGCTGAAACAAAACAAAATAACGTTGCTAATCTCAAGACGTGTAACCTCCTCTTATTCAATTGAACTCTGCCAAAACCAAGCGTTGACGTATCGCCGCAGTAACCACTTGCGGACCTGCCGGCCGGGGCCAAACTGCAATTGCGATCGACGTTCCGCAGGATCACGTACCAGACAACCGAACCCGCAGATCCGAAAACAAACGCCGAACTGGCAGTGACTGTTAACAGGTGGAAACCCGCCTGCGAACCCGCCGAAGCGACGCAACCTTGCAGAGATCTTAACATTCAGCGGACTTTTGAACAAGAGTACTTTAGGTTCGATTGTCGCCTAGCTCGAAGATCCTCAGTTACTTGGCAAGCTAGGGCCTGCGACGTTCTGACGAGCGGTCGAAAGATGCTCGCCCCGGCAGTCGGCAGAGCGACGCTGCAAAGGATGGCCGCTTCGCTATAGCGTGCCAGTAAGTTAACATAATAACGATTATCAGAAGTTGCAAGCATGGAAACCATCTCATCCGCCGCCCTGTCAGACAACGGAAGGCAAAAAAAGAAGGTGGTGCCTATGGGCGGGCTTCAACATCGGATCGGCACGGGGCGTCTGCACCCGATCCAACCGAGCGACCGGACAATAGGTCTTCAACCAGTCCAAGCAGATCGGCTGGCGAATTCACGGCTACAACACGGCAGCCTGCGTCCAAGCCGCTACGAATACCAGATGCCGAGTCCTCGAACACCACTGCTTCCGCCGGTTGAACCTCCAACCGGGTCAGCGCGAGTTGGTAAGGCTCCGGGTGTGGTTTGTAGTGCCGCACATCATTGCCATAAACCACGGTTCCCAGCAATTCCGCCAATCCTGACTGCACCAGGACAGGCTCAACTTCCGCCTGATTGCTGGACGTAACCACCGCCAACCGCAGTTCCTTGAGCCCGGCCAGCAGTCCCACAACTCGTTGGTCAATAATTGGCTGAGTCGTTGCCAAATCCTGGAATATTTCTCTTTTCTGCGGATAAAGCGCCCATAGCTCATCCTCGGTAATAGGGATGGCCGTGATCTCGTTGAACATATTGAGCATTACGAGATCGGATGTTCCAATGCAGCGGCGCTGATAAGTCTCCCAGTCCCACTCGGGCGAATACGGAGCGAGAACCTGATTCCAAGCCCTCCAGTGAAATGGCTCGGTATCGGCAAGGACTCCATCGAAATCAAACAACAGCGCTTTTATTGAAATCACTTAGGAAGAAAACCTCACGCTTTGGCTCACCTTCTTGAAGCACTGCTCAAGCGTGGAGTACTGAGCGGTCGGAGACACAAATATGAGCACCAGCAGCTTTGACCCCCGATCGATCGTAAGCACGACGTCGGTTTCCCGCTGCTGCTTGTAGGGCGAGTCCGAAGTGAGGCGCGTCAAAAGTGCAGGCGATCCACTGACCGTAATACTCGAAGGCTCAGCCTCGGTCCGTACATTGGGACTGCTTCCGGCAAGTCCTTTCAAGTAGGCCGTAGTATCGCTCAGCAGTTGCACCCTGCCGTCCTTCGCGGGTAGGACGTAGGCCATGATGCCGTAGCCAACGGCCCCGCCCACCATTCCCTTGTCATCGGACACGATCAGCGACTGGTCGCTTCCAATCGTGACGTTCCACTCTTCCGGATAGGAGAAGGTGACTTCCCCGCCCTGGTAGGTCTTGAATCGGCCGCTGACCTCGATCCTCGGCATCTCCACGACCGAGGTGACAGTGGGTGCGGTCGGTTGCTGCGAATTCGGGGAGGCACCGCCCGCGTCAGCCGATCGGGCCTTCTGCTTGACGGGCGCCAGTTGAGCGACCACCTGCTGCGCCTGTTTCAGATCTCCAGCTTGGGCCGTGTAGGGGCCGCGGGGCATGTACGGCAGTTGATCTTCGATAGCCTGGATGCGGTTGCCAGGACTGGGGTGATCGGACAGAAAGCGCGCCACCATGGAGTTCTGGTTGCCGCCTTGCGCTTCCAGCTTTTCGAAGAAGCGCGCCAACTCGACAGGGTTGTAGCCCGCCTTGGCCATGGTGTACGCACCCATCAGGTCGGCCTCTGCCTCCATGCCGCGAGAGAAACTCAACATGTAGGAACCAGCGCCCAGACCGACTCCCAATTGGGCCAAGGCCCCGCTCAACCCCCCGCCCCGGCTGGCAGCGCCGCTGACGAGAATGGCGCCGAGTTGAACGAACTGCGACTTGGTCGCCTGATGCGTGCCGTGCCGCAGCACGACGTGCGAAAGCTCATGCGCCAGCACGCCCGCCAATTGGGCCTCGTTCTCTGCGGCTTTGATCAGGCCGGTGTGGATGTACATCGGTCCGCCGGGCAGTGCAAACGCATTGATGCTGTCCTCCTGCACGACTCTGAAATAGTACGGGTAGTCGTCCAGTTGTCCTTGCCGCACCAGCCGCATCCCGACCCGGTTCACGTAGTCGGTGAGTTCTCTGTTCGGTACGACGGTCATCTGCCGCTCGACCTGCTGCGCGTACTCCCGGCCGAGATCGACATCCTGCTGCTTGCTGAACAGGTTCCAGCCCGGCTTCGGCAGCTTCTTTTGAGAAGCTGCGAGAGCCAGCACGGCGCAGGCCAGCAACAGCGCCAACAACCTCTTCCGCATCTTCAATTCCTCCGGTCCCCCGCGGTGCATCCAGGTAGCAAAGCTGCTGTCATAATGGCAATATGACGCCCACAGAAAAAATATGGCACAACGGCAGGTTCATCGCGTGGGATGAGGCCAAGATCCACGTGCTCTCGCACGTGGTCAGCTACGGAAGCTCCGTATTTGAAGGCGTCCGTTGCTACGAAACGCAGTCCGGGCCCGCCATTTTCCGCTTGAAAGAACACACGCGCCGACTGCTCGATTCCGCCAAAGTGTATCGTATCGACGTCCCGTTCACGCGCGACGAATTGGCGCAAGCGCAGGTTGAACTGGTCAGGGTCAACCAGCTTCGCTCCTGCTACATACGACCCATTATCCTACGCGGTTACGGGAACATGGGAGTGCTGCCATTCGGCAACCCCACAGAGGTGTACCTAGCCTGCTGGGAATGGGGCAAGTACCTGGGCGACGAGGCTCTGGCGCAGGGTGTGGACGTTTGCGTCTCATCCTGGACCCGGATCGCACCCAATACTCTGCCCGCGCTGGCCAAAGCAGCCGGCAACTACATGAATTCGCAGTTGATCCGCATGCAGGCGCATCTCGACGGCTATGCCGAGGCGATCGCGCTGGACGATACGGGCCGCGTGAGCGAGGGCTCCGGCGAGAACATCTTCGTAATCCGCGACGGCAAACTGCACACCCCGCCGCTAGGCTCCAGCGTGCTGCCCGGCATCACGCGCGACTCCATCGCTACGCTTGCCCGCGACATGGACATCCCGGTGGTGGAGACTCCCATCCCGCGCGAGATGCTCTACATCGCCGACGAGATCTTCTTCACCGGCACGGCGGCGGAGGTCACGCCCATCCGCAGCGTCGACAAGATCCAGGTAGGCAGCGGCCGTCGAGGCCCGATCACGGAGCGTATCCAGAAGGCGTTCTTCGACATCGTGTCGGGTCGCAGCGAGGACCGCTACGGCTGGTTGACCCCGGTTGTGGCGGCACCCGAACCAGTGCGGGCCTGAGTGGGGCGGCGCTCCAGCGCCGCCACTGACGCTACAGAGTCCAGTTAGTTTCCGGAGCGGGCGCTGAAGCGCCGCCCACAGTGAGCAGAAAAAATCCGGGCCGCCCAGCCACCCCCAAATTCTCAACCTCCCCCGAGATTTAGAAACAATGGAGCGGCGCAGCGGCCCGGACCTTCACAATGTAGCGTCTTGGCGATGGTTGCGGAAGTGGCTCAGTGCGTTTCCCACAAGGATTTTGGCTGGAGAATGTCATTGTTTTTCAGGCGCTTAGCCGAACCCGATGTGGGTAAAGTGTGAAAAAAACGGAGGTACTATGAGATGTTCCGGATTCGACGCGACGACGGGTGCTTTTGTCGAGATTTCCGGGGCAACGGTCCTGGATGGCGTTGAAGAGCAGATTGGCGCACCGCCCGCCCAGGGGACGTTCCTCGCACCCGGGTTCATCGACATTCAGGTGAACGGTTACGCCGGTGCCGACTTCTGCGATCCCACGACCCCGCTGGCAGCCATCGAGTATGCCATCGAGGTGATTCTGAGCACCGGCGTTACCCGGTTCTTCCCCACGGTGATCACAAATAGCCCAGACCAGATTCTAGGCGCCCTGAGAAACATCGTAAAGGCCCGCAGAGAGCTTCCGCATGGACGTGCCATGGAGGCTATCCACGTCGAAGGCCCCCACATTTCGCCCTATGACGGGCCGCGCGGCGCGCATCCCAAAGCGTGGGTGCGCCCCCCCTCGATCGACGAATTCGAGCGCTGGCAGGAAGCTGCGGAGGGCAACGTAAGGCTGGTCACCTTGTCGGCTGAGTGGCCGGAAGCGCCTGCCTATATTGAGCATCTGGTCAGCCAGGGCGTAGTCGTCGCCATCGGGCACCAGCAGCCGAGTCATCAGCAGATTGAACTGGCCGTGCGCGCCGGAGCGACACTCTCTACGCACCTCGGCAACGGTGTGCACAAGGACCTGCCTCGCCATCCCAACTACCTCTGGCAGCAGCTCGCGCAGGACCGTCTTGCGGCCTCCTTGATAGCTGACGGAGTGCATCTGGGCCAGGACTTCCTAGACGTCGCAGTACGCGCCAAGGGCGTCGAGCGGGCCGTTCTGATCACGGATGCGGCCATGCCCACCGGCTGCGCTCCAGGCGACTACAAACTGGGTGAGGTGGAGGTTACGCTGCACGCCGCCACGCCCGAGCGGGCCGCACGGATTACTTTGCGCCACGAGGACCGTTTGGCGGCCAGTGCGCTGGCATTCCCGCAAGGCATCGAGAACCTGATGCGCCTGGCGCACTTGAGTCTACGGGACGCGATCACCATGGCCACCCGCAACCCGGCACGCGTGGGCCGGATTTCGGGGCGGCAGCGCGGGCTGCAGCCCGGAGAGCGGGCCGATGTCGTCGAGTTCAATTTCGATCCGGCAGCGAAGACAATCGGCGTGGTGCGGACCTGGCTCGACGGTGAACTGGTTTTCGCCCGGGCCTAGTTGAAACCGGCCGCGAACGCGCCTGCCAGTTTCGCAGGATCGGCCCCCTCGGTCGCACCGACAAAGCCGCCGACACGGACGCCTTTGCGGAACAGGCAGAACTTGCCAAGCAGCCGGTCCTCGCCGGTATAAGCCTCGTCGCCGGCCTGAGCCGTGCCTGCGGGTGCGAAGCGCGCCTTCAGCTTGTCGAACAGCGCTTTAGCGGCTTCCGGCGAGGCCTCGGTGACGAAAAATAGGCGGCCGTTCCCGTACCCGCCGAGGTAGCCCTTCTTCAGCATTCTCAACCCGAGCACGCTCTGCGGGATCAGGCGGGGACTACCCGCTTCCAAGCCCTGCTTCGGAAAGAAACTCAGTTCCTTAGGCGCAGCGACCGAACCGGGCACCCGCGGTTCCATGCCCTTGGCGATAGTCTCAAGGGCCGCGGCGTGGTCGCCCTGCGGTTCCATACTCACTTCGACGAAGTACTTTCCTTTGACGAAGATCGCCTTGGCTGGGGTCACCTGGCCAGCGGCTCCGAGATTCACGCGCGGCAGTCTGGCATCCACGTTCGAGGTGAACATTCCATAGGCCATTTCCTCGTCCTGGAACTCGCTCACGTCCAGGATCAGCGACACCGCGCCCTGCTTGCAGGTCACGCCGCGCATGAGCACGAAGTTGTAAAGGAAATAGCCCTCCGAGTTGCCGTCCATGTAATTGTACAGGGTTTCGGTATTGAACTCGCGGGCCTCGCCCTCCTGCTTGAACCCTGGCGCTATTGCGCAATCGGGCGCCTGCGCGGCGGCCAGTCCGGCGAACAGCAGAATTCCGGCAATCAGATTCATTGAAACTCCCGACACCATTGTCCGACAGTTGCCTGGCCGCTGTTTTTGTCTCGTAGCGTGACGCTCGCCAGACGGCGTAGGGATGGCGTATAGACTTCTTGGCGGGGGAGCCGTTTCAGCCGGAATCGGCTCCCCCGCTAGAAGTACCTCCGTGCTCCATAGCACCTAGATGACTATTTTAGACTCTTAAAGTCTGAATTCAAGAGGCGCACTCAAGAAGAATGCGCCAAAGACCAGATCAGAGGTTAAGCGAACAGTTCCTGAGCGCGCGAAACGCGCTCGAAGACCTTTACGCCGTTCGGGCATTTCACGGTGCAGTCGCTGCAGTCGCCGCAGCGTACCGCCTGGTGGTCGTCGTTCAACTGCTTCCAGTTCTCGCGGCCGAGCGCAAACTCGCCGTAGCCCTCGGCATAGCTCACGTAACGAATGATGTCGTGTACCGGAAGTCCCTTAGAACATTGGCCTTCGCAGCCGCCGCACATCGAGCAATAGAGCGGACGGATGCGTTCCAGATGCGCCGCCAGAATCTTCGCGTCGTCTTCCTTCCAACCGGAGGAGACCGCCTTGAAGTTCTCGTCCAACTGATCCAAATCGGTTGTGCCCGGGATCGAAGTGTGGACAAACTTGTTGCGTACGGCCCACTTCAGGGCGGTCGGCAGAGCCGTGTCCTTCTTCAACCGGTCATAGAGTGACGAGCCCGGCTTGTTCTGGCGGAAGCCGCCGGCCATCACCTTCATCGCCACCACGCCGAGGCCCGCGTTCGACGCCTGCGCCAGCAGCGTGTCCATTTCGGGGGCCATCGTGAAGTTGTAGGACGACAGGATCACGTCGGTCCGCTTCTTCTCGATCAGCCACGGGATCATGAACGAGTGGCCGCCGTGGAAACTGACGCCCTTGAAGCGCACTTTGCCCTGCTTCACGGCTTCGTCCTGCGCGTCGAAACACTCGTCGGGGATATCCGCAGCCTTCTCGCGCGAATGGAGATGCCAGATGTCGATGTAGTCCGTGCCCAATTCCTTGAGCGACGTGTCCAGATTCGCCATCATGTCCTTGGCGCTATGACTAGGGGTCTTCGTGACCAGAACAATCTTCTTGCGGACGTCTTTCAGCGCTGCACCGACCATCCGCTCGTTGTTGCCGTTCTGGTAACCCCGGGCCGTGTCGAAGTAGTTGATTCCGGAATCGACAGCCGCCTGGATCACGGCCGGATCCGACGTCGTCATGCATCCGAAGCCCAGCACCGTGACCTTGAGTCCGGTCTTGCCGAGCGTTCGCATCGGCATTTCCAAGTTCTTAGTGGCAGGTGCGGCGGAGGCCACCTGCAGGCCGATTCCAGTGGTTATGGCCGATGTGAGAAAATTGCGTCGAGTAGCGTTAGACATCCAGTTTCTCCTTTACAGAGTTTGCGCTCTCTAAATACTATATGATCTAGGAAGGTTTATGGAACACCATTTTTCGCGCCGCGATCTTTTCCAGACCTCTGTGGGTCTTTACCTGGCGACACGCGCCAAATTGAGCGCCGCTCCCGCGACGGAATCCGTTCCGTCCGCGAGTGCTTCGCCGAAGTCGGTGGTAGGACTCGTGCGCGGCGAGAACAGGACGGCTAACATCAAGGCAGCCTTGGAGTTAATTGACGCTGACGTCCGGCGTAAGCTGGTCGGCAAGAAGTCGGTGATCATCAAGCCGAATCTGGTTTCCACGAACCGCCAACTGGCGGCGACGCACGCCGACGCGCTGCGCGGGATCATCGACTATCTCGGACCCCGCTGGAAGGGGCCGATTTACATTGCGGAAAGTTCCGCCGGCGAGACCTTCGACGGCTACAAGAGCTTCAAGTACGACGAAGTGGTGCGCGATTTCAAGAGCCGCGAAATCAAGATGGTGGACCTGAACGAGGAGGCCCAGTACGAGACGGTCCAACTGCTCGACGGCGATCTGCACATTCAAAGTTGCCGTCTGGCCAAGCGCCTGTGCGATCCCGACGCGTTCGTGATCTCGGCGGGAGTTTTGAAGACGCACAACGTGCTGATCGCAACGCTGAACGTCAAGAACCTGTGCCTGGGTGCACCGCTGCATAGCCGCCGCAAGGAAAAGCCCTTCAACGACAAGCGAATCTATCACGGCGGCGTCCGCCAGACGCACTATGACGTGATGGTGACCGCGCAGAAACTGGCTCCGGCCTGGGGCTTGGGCGTGCTCGACGGTTTCGAAGGCATGGAAGGCGCCGGCCCGTCGCAGGGCACCCCGGTGAACCAGAAGATCGCCATCGCCTCCACCGACTACATCGCCGCCGACCGCATCGGCACCGAATGCATGGGCATCAACCCCGACTGGATGGGCTACCTGCAGTATTGCGAGAAAGCCGGCGTTGGCAATTTCAAGCGCGAGATGATCGATCTGCGCGGTGAAAGCGTCGATAAGCTGAAGGTGAAATACCGCCTGCACAACGACATCGACCAGGAACTGCAGTGGATGGGTCCGTTGACCGACCTGCCGCCGAAGTTGGGCTAGTTCCCGGCGTTTCGAAGATCACATTGCAGCCAAAAGGATGCGCGGTTCCCGGGTGGGAGCCGCGCGCTTTTTTTGGCACTGCGGCATCCTCTCACCAGCACGGCGCCACGAACGGGAGCGAAGCTTCAGCTCCGCTGGAAAGCTCTAGCTCTTCACCTGCGCTGCCGGCCGAGGTTGCGTCTCCCGAGCCGTCACATGCCGGCGTCTGCGGTCGGTCCTTCAGTTTGAGAGAACCAATCACTAAATTTGGCGGCGAGTTTGTCGATATGTAGACGGGGGCGGGGCTTCCGCGCCGCAAGGCGAATGGCATCGACTCCGAATTGACCCGACACGTCGGGGCAGGAGAACCGATTGCGCATGAACGGCGTGATTCGAGTGCAGCCCTGGAGGGGGTACCACGGGCGACTGGAGGTCGCCCGTGGTAGCGGAGGTTCGGGTGAGGACGGCACTTTGCGAGGAATGCTGGACGCCTTGAAGCTGGTGTGCGCGGTCCAGCCAGACCGGCAACCGGCGTGGGGACATCTGACAATGGCTATCTTTGGGGCGGCGGATTCGCCAGTCTGTCTGGACGGGCATTCGCGCGCTGCAAGCCGGGAACAGGCCTGGTACCCTTTCTGAAAGCTGCGGAGAGGCTTGGAGGGTTACAGGATGATGTCTGCAGAATGACTGTGTTTCGTACTTGCTCCCGGCTGCCTGCCCGATCGGCGCCGAGCCCCGGGGCACCCGTCCCCGTATACTGATAAGAGCAGGTTCCGAGAGCCGCTCTTTCTCACTCATGCGCATTTCCCCTGAAGTTCCTTTCTTTCGACACCAGATTCGTGCAACTGCTTGTGCGGCCGTTCTGGCCTTCACCTTGGTGGCCCAAGGCTGTGCCCCGCGCGCCGTCGAAACCCGACCCCAGGCGGCGCGTCCGGCAGCTAGCTCGGATTGGGACGACACGGCCCGATTTCTTAGCGGCATGCCAGGGCGACCGGACGGCCCATTCCATGCGCTTGAGGACACGGCGCCATGGAAGGCCTACGCGGCTGAATTCGACTCAAACTGGAACCAACTCCAAAACGACCAGATGAAGCCGGTTGACGCCTTCCAGAAGCGCGAGCTCGGCCCGATTCAGCACACCGGTCAATACGTCTTCTACCCCTTCAGCGGCCCGGACGTGCTGTACCTGACGCACTTCTTCCCTACCGGGAAAGTTATGGTCATGGCGGGCCTGGAGCCGGTCGGCAGCCTGCGCGTCACGCAACGTTACAACGCCAAGACTCTGGACCGCGAGTTGAACGGATGGAAGCAGTCCGTCTCCTCGATCTTTGAACGGAGCTTCTTCGTGACCAGCGAGATGGACAGCGAATTCCGGGGCCGTGTGGCCGACGGGTTGCTGCCCATGATCCTGCTGCTGCTGGAGCGGAGCGGGGATTCGATAGAGCAAGTGGACTACGGGCAACTCTCCGCCAACGGCAAGTTCGGTCCCGAAGAGCAGACCAATCCGCCCACCCGGAAGCACAAGGCGGTTAGAATTCGCTTCCATGGCGTCAGCGATTCGACCAGGCGCACGTTGTACTATTTCTCAACCGACCTCGGTCCGGCGTTTGAGAAGAATCCGTCCTTTGCGCGCTTTCTGGACAGCCTCGGCACGCCGGATACGATGGTCAAGTCCGCACAATTCCTGTTGCACTGGAGGATGTGCAGCGGAGTGCGCCACTACATCCTGGCCAAGAGCAACCTGATCCTGCAGGACGACACGGGCGTCCCTTACAGCTACTTCCAGAATGCCGCCTGGCAAGTTCAGCTCTACGGTGAATATAGTGCGCCCATAAAGCCTTTCAAGCGTTTGTATCAAAAGGACTTAGCCCAGGCCTTCAAGGATGGCTCGAAGGTCCGGCCGCTCGGCTTTTCGCTCGGTTACGGCGCCGGCCGCCGTCCATCCAGCCTGATCCTGGCCGTACGCGCCCAGGCGCCGGATCGCTCCAGCGACGGCAGCCACTGAAGTTCGGGCGCCTCCCTCAAAACGGCAGAGACTGCTGGCTCTGCGCCACATGGCTGATGGCCCGGACCACGCGGCGATAGGGCATTTCATCTAGCGCCGGGAACGGGACCCACTCGCCGTCGCGCGAGGAAGAGTAGTACCAGCGGCCTAGCAGTGCGATGTGCTCCTGCCGCTCGCGCAAACTGACACGGGGAACGTTCAGCCCGCCTGCCAGTTCCCTGAGCCGCCGGTCGAGCGGAACCATGTCGCCCCCTTGCAGCAGGCCGAAGGGCACCTCCGGTAGCCAGACGCCGTGGTTGAGAAACCGCAAAGCCACGGTGGCGGGATCGGCCGACGGCAGGACGGCCACTCCGCATAGCCGGTCCAAACTGGTCGCCAATTCGTCGCGCAACCGCAGCACCTGCTCGACGCGCTGATAGCGTTCGTGTTGGCGGCGGGCGTCCTCGAAGCGCAGTTCCTCGCTGAAATGGTCGCGCGCACTGGCGATGGAATGGAGTTGCGACTCGCCGTCGCTCGCCAGAAACTCCACGAGCCGCTGCACCTCGCTGCGGTACTCTTCCACGCCGACTACCTGCTGGCAGGGCCGCAGGCAGCGCATCATCTCGCCATAGATGCAGCCCGGGTGCTCGGGGGCGGGGTCCAGATCCTCCTGGCAGCGCCTGACCTGGAACAGATCCAGCACTTCCTGCTCAAATCGCTCGGCCGCCGCGCGCGTGCGAAACGGTCCGAATTGAAAGGCGCCGGTGACGCTCAGGCGATTCGTGACGGTGGTGCGCGGGAACTGATTGCCCAACAGAACCTTCACGAAGGGCGGTGGACGCAGGTGGACCATGCGTTCGTACTCCGTGGGAAAATGGCCGCGGGCCAACTCATAAAACAGCAGGCTCGCCTCAAGCTTGGAGGCCGTCGGAGCGTATTCGATGCGGCCCGCGATCGAATGCAGGTTGAGCCGGCGGGAAGCGGCACCGTCCACGCCCAGCAGTCGGCGCAGGCGCCGGCGCAGGAAACTGGTCTTCGACAGATATGGACGCGCCGGATGCTCGCTCGGCTTAGGCCAGACGAGAAACACGGCCGGAACATCGGGTACTGCCGCCAAACAATCGTCCAGCGGGCGGGCGGCCTCAAAGTCGAACGAGATCAGATCCACGGACTACACCCCAAAGCGTCTCGGCCCTACGCCCGAACTCCCAGCTTCAGTGTCTCGCGGCAGTACTTCAGACTCCGCTCCAGATCGAGTTGCTGCTGTTCGCGCAGGGCGGCCGTCAGCGACTCCGGTTTCTGCCCGGTCCCTGCGATCACCATGGCGCCCAGGTATGGGCGTCCCTGCTTCACCAGCGAGAGGAAACGGGCGAAATCAGGGGCAGGCAGGTTGCGGAATCCGTTCCACCACGTGTCTTCGAGGAACGGTAGCATCTGCGGAGGCCGCCCGGTGATGACCTCCAGCAGGATGCTCTTGCCCGGGCAAAGCCGCCCATACAGCTCAACAACTTCCGGCAGTTTCACCGAGCCGTCGCCCATCGCCACCCATTGGAAGGCCGCGCCGCGGGGATGTTCGAAAAGCGCAGAGTCGCGGAAGTGGCTGGTCTCGATGTACGGCGCGAGCAGCTCCAGCGCGAGCGCCGGATCCTCCATGACCCACATCGGGTTCCCGCTGTCAAAATTCACGCCCACCAGGTCCGCACCTGCCGCCACGATTAACTGGCGCAATTCGCGCGCAGTCAGATCGCCGTGGTTCTCTATGGCGACCTTCACTCCCAGGTCCAGCATGCGGGCCCGAGCGGTACGCAGAGCCTTGAGCGTGCTCTCGATGTGAGCCTCGATGGGCAGTTTGGCGTGGCGATCGGTCGGCGCCCCAATGAAAACCCGGAGGTACTTCAGTCCCAGCTCATTCACCACTGTGGCGTTGCGAGCCACGTACTGGGCCGGAGACCCGTTGCCAGGATTCCACGCCGGCGTGGTCGGGCAGATGCAGCCCGCACCCACACTGAGTTCAATGCCCTTCTCCGCGGCGTAGTCCCGAACCTTGTGCAGATGATCGGGCTCCACGCTTTCAAAGTCATTTGGAATGGTCAGTTGCAGCGCGTCGAGTTGGAGCGATACCGCGTAGTCGATATGCTTTAGCGCCTGCCAGCGCAGGTCGCGGACGGAGTACGCATCGTAGCCCAACCGCACTTTGGCCAGCTTATCGGGGACTGCCGATTGCCAGCCCGGAAGCGCCGCTGCGCCAACCAGAAACTCGCGTCGTCTCATCCCGCCATTGTACTGAGTCGCCGGGCTAGGCTGTCCCCGTCGGATAGAACAGCCGCTCGATCACAGAGAGCAGCTCCAGCGCGTCGATCGGCTTCTGAACGTAGGCGTCCATACCTGCCTGCAGGCAGCGCTCCCTGTCGCCGCTCATGGCGTGCGCTGTGAGCGCGATGATGGGCGTGCGCCGCACGCTCCATTCCTCGCGATCGCGAATCTCAGCCGTAGCTTCGAACCCGTCCATCTCGGGCATCTGGACATCCATCAAAATCAAATCGAATTGCTGCCGGTAGAATTCCTCGACCGCCAGCCTGCCATTATCCACGATGACCACGGAGTGCCCCGCCTTTTCAAGCACGCGCTGCACGACCCGTTGGTTCACTGAGTTGTCCTCGGCGAGCAGGACTCTCAATCGCAGGGTTTCCCCATCCGGCAGTGATTCTTTTTGGGAGTACGCTGACTCCGTTCGATCGATGCCCGCGGCGGAATCGGCCACCATCTGGCAGAGGGCGGTATACAATTCCTGGGGCTTGGCCGGCTTCAGGACGTGCCGGTTGATTCCCAGGCTCCTGCACCGCGCGGCATCTCCCAGTGCGCTGGCGGAGGATAACATCAGTGTGCGCGGCGGATAGTGCGGCCAGCGCTCCTTCATCCGGCTCACAAACTCGAAGCCGTCCAGATTGGGCATGTGGCAGTCGGTGATGATCATGCTGAACGGGGGGACGCGCTGCGCCAATAAGTCCAGCGCCTCAGTCCCGCTGGCAGCCAGGGTGGGCTCGACCAGCCAGGACTGGAGTTGACGCTCCAGGATCAGGCGGTTGGTCGTATTGTCATCCACGATTAGCGCCGTCAGCCCGGCAAGCTCACGGTCCTCCCGCGGAGCGGCCTCGCGGGCAACTCCCTGGCTCGGGCGAAAACGGATCGTGAAGTGGACCGTGGTCCCCTGCCCTGGCGTGCTGTCTAGCCAGATCCGGCCGTTCATCATCTCCACCAGGTGTGAGGAGATGGACAATCCCAGCCCACTTCCCCCGTACTTGCGCGTGGTTGTCCCATCGGCTTGCCTGAATGGCATGAACACGAGTTCCTGTTTGTCGGCCTCAATGCCTATGCCGGTATCCCGTACGGAGAACCGGAGAATGGTCGCCGGTTCAGGTGGCGAATCCTGCCCGGCTGGTTCCGAACGGTCCACCTCGACACTCACCACAACCTCGCCTGCCGCGGTGAATTTCACGCCATTGTTCACCAGGTTCACGAGGATCTGACGCAGTCTCAGCGCATCGCCGGCTACGATTTCGGGCACATCGGCGGCGACGTCGCAGGCGAGTTCCAATCCCTTCTCGTGCGCTCGAGGACAGACCACTCGCACTGCGTCAACCAGACAGTCGCGCAGGTTGAAATCAATCGACTCTATGTCCAGCTTGCCTGCCTCGATCTTCGAGAAATCCAAAATGTCGTTGATCACCGCGAGCAGACTCTCCCCGGAACTCTTGACCAAATCCAGGTATTCCTTTTGCTCCCGCGTCAACGAGGTACCGAGAACAAGGTCCGTCATGCCCATCACCCCGTTGAGGGGGGTGCGGATCTCGTGGCTCATATTCGCCAGGAACTCGCTCTTGGCCCGGTTAGCAGCCTCGGCCTCATCCTTGGCGCGGCGGAGTTGCTCGGTTCTCAACTGCACCTGCCGCCGCAGCACGAATACCCAGGCCAGAGCCACGAGAATCAACCCAATCAGGCCCAGGCTGATCCGGAGCGTGCGCGGACCATTCAACCAAGGCGCAGGTTTGAGCAGGGTCACATCCGCCGGAGAGCGGATCTGGAGGCTGAGCGTGGCCGGCAAGAGGACCGGTGCGGACAAATCGACGCCGATCAAAGAAATCCCTCGAACTCGCAACAAACTGCCAGGCTCCAAAGGCTTCAGAGCCCAGGCATCCTGGAGCCGAGCCGTGATGAGCCGCGAACCGGATTGCAGGATCAGCGCTTGATCGATCGGGATCGCATTCTGATTTGCCAGGTATGCGTCAAACTCGACTAACTGGGCATTGAGGCCTTGGTCGAGAATTTCCTCCGGATCGGCGCGTACCGGCGCTGGAGACGGGCCGGACCTGAGTTTCTGGACAACGGCATGATCGATGACCGGACTGTACTCGCCCTGTTGGGGAAAGCCGAGCAGTTCGACCTCGTCTCCCGCTTGAAGAACGATGTAGGCGTGATGCTGAATCAACACGGCCCCGGATGAATCCCGGATGTAGGTCGGGCCCTGCGGGTGGCTGTCGAGCACGGTGCCTGCTACTCGGGCTGCCTGCAGGTTGGCGCTGCCGGTGCCGAATTGCAGCAGCGATACGACCGGGCTAATTGGCATTCGGGCCCATTCAGTCCCCGCACTTACCACCTTCACGAACTCGGGTCCGGGGACGAATAGGGTGATGCCCTGGAATTGGCGCCGGGAATTGAATTGCGTCCCGCATACTCCCTTGAGGCGCACCGTCGAATTCAATAGAGAAAACGCAAATGCTGGCGATGCAAGCAAACGCACCTGGTAGCGGTGCTGCCCAAACGCGACCTCCAACAGAAACTGGCCTTGATCCGGAGAAATTTCCTCGACAATTCCGGGCAGTTCCACCCATTCGCTGTCCGCCCCGCCAAGGAACACCTCTTCGACGGAGGTCGAGGCAGGCTCCGGTAGCCGTCCCTTACCGAGCGGAGTAATTTGCTGAGCCTCGAGCGATGGAGCGAAATCCCCAGGTTCACTCGCCGCATCCAACTGGATCGAATCGCCCGCATTCAAGTTGCCGGCATAGTGGGAAGGGACATCCACGAAGATCCCACCATCCCGATCCTGGACGAATAGCAGCCTCTCAATCACGTCGAAATACGTAACCACCGCGCGCAGCCTTACCGGATATCGCCGTGCGGCCTGCGCCGGACTGAGGTTGCGAACCTCGGAACTGCGTTGCAGCAGCGGCAAAGTCCCTGTTGTGGAGGTGGCGGTTTGTGGTGTGCGCGGAATGCAATGGTCCAGCACGATGGCACCGGCGTCGAGTTCGACGAACCCGGAAACGTCCACCTGGCCCGACTCGCCCGCAGGCAGGCATGCGGCGTCGCGCAGGGGGATTTGCCCGGTCGCGTCCGACAAAGTCCAGGCGGCGCTCCCGGCCGAGCGGACCGGTGTGCCATGCAATCGGACGGCATGGGACGGGAGTTGATGCGGGTGGAGCCGCAACAAATTTCCGACGGCTGCGACAGGCAGCCCGGCCGGATCCGCCGCTTTGCGCTGAACCAGGACGTTCTGTGGCTGGGTAATCCAGATGCGCACCTTGCTGGGAGTGCCTTCGACGCCATGCAGTGAGTTCACAACCCCAACCGCGTCGATCTCCGAATCGATCATCGTCTTCCAATCCGCGGCGGTGCCTCCGATTGTCCTCAATTGAACGAGGCCATGCCCGGTCCACAAATCGAGCGCGGTTCTGCCCGTCCACTGCTGCGAGACGGAGCGGACCACGCCGCTGACTTTCACCAGGCGGTATTCGAACAGGCCCTTTTGGAGATCGCTCTCGGAAGGCACGGCGGGAGTCGCCGGCGGGGCTTGGCCGAGGATCGTTACGCTGGCTTTGACAATAATTGGATCGGTCCCGTCCATGGCGGAACCTGTCACCTGGACGAGTTGTCCGGGTTGTAGGTCTTCGCGATTATTGGGAAACTCGACACGCAATCCACCCGAGGAGTTCTCCACCACCAGGGTCCGATACTTGGTATCGACCAGTGTGAGCACACCTCGAAAAGTTACCCTACGTTGCCCAATCTCTTCCGCTTTGGCAGCGGAGCGGATCTCGCTAACCGTCGTGAGAGCACCGTCGGAAGCAGTCCGGCTACAACCCCACAGACCAGCCAGCAGGGCGCAAACAGCAAACCTTGTCGCGGGAAGACCTCCGCGTTTTCGGCCAACTGTCGCTAGCTTCGCGTGACAATCCATGCCAGCGTTCCCTTATTACCATCTCCGCATTGCGTCGTGACATGCCGCACTTGAAGCAGGCAGACCGGCAAAATACCTGCCTCATCATACCTTGGAGAGTGCCCACTCTGCGCTTGCCTCCAAGTGGGTGTCCGCCGACAAAAAGCCGCCACGGCACGCTCCGCCATCGCTCCAGGATCTTGAACCCGCACTCCCAAACTTGCCCGTGATGGACAGAACCCCGTCGATCGCCCAACAGGCACAATCCTGTGCGTTTGATCCGGGCAATAAATAGAATTCCGGATCTTATAGTAGTAATTGTGCGAACTGGGCGATAAGCTATGGGCAGACACCCATGGCAGTTACAGATCCGTGTCTTAAATTCATACCGGAAGCGCCGACCGACCTGGATAGCCTCGGGATTCCCTGGCCGATGGTGGTCGATCTGGCGGCCAGGCGGCTGCATCTCGATGGCGTCACTGGCCTCGCCACGCTGCGATCGAAATTGAAATTGCCCTATGCCGTGGTCGAAGCCGTATTCCGCTATTTCCAGAAGGAAAAGCTGGTGGAGATCAAGGGCAGCGACGAGAGCGGTTTCTATCTCAGCCTCACCAACGCCGGCCACAAACTCGCCAGCGACCGCCAACAAGTTTGCCATTACGCCGGTCCAGCCCCGGTTTCATTGCGCGCCTACCAGAATGCGGTCCAGTTGCAATCCGCCCGCCCCAAGATCAACCGCCAGCACATGCAGCGCGTCTTCTCGGACCTCGTGGTGGAGGATGATATTCTCGATCAACTCGGCCCGGCGCTCATATCTCAGAAGTCGCTATTCCTGTTCGGTCCTTCCGGAAATGGCAAAACCAGCATCGCGGAACGACTCGTCCGGGTATACCAGGACAACATCGTCATACCCTACGCCATTGAGGTGGACGGGCAAGTCATCTGTGTCTTCGACCCGGTGGTCCACCAGAGGGTCGACGTTGAAATCGGGGAAACCGAAATGGACCCCCGCTGGATCGTGTGCCGGCGTCCGGCCGTGATCGCAGGTGGAGAACTCACCGCCGAGATGTTGGAGCTGAAGCTCGATGCGATCACCAATATCTACGCCGCGCCGGTCCAGATGAAGGCCAACAACGGGATTCTGGTGCTGGATGACTTCGGCCGCCAGACCATTCCACCTACGACTATTCTGAACCGCTGGATTCTACCCTTGGACCGCAGAGTGGATTATCTGAACCTGAACTACGGACTGAAGTTCCAGGTTCCTTTCGAGCTTATGCTGGTCTTCTCGACGAATCTGGAACCGGACTCGCTGATGGATCCCGCCTTCCTGCGGAGGCTGCCCAACAAGATCATGATCCATTCGGTTGGCGAGAAAGCCTTCCTCGAGATATTCAGGCGCTCCTCGGATGGACATGGTTTCCAGTACGACCCAGAGCTCGCCAACCTCCTGCTGCAGTATTGCCGCAGCCTGGGCGGGAACAAACTCCGCGCTTGCTACCCGCGCGACATTTGTGAAATCGCCGCTTGTATCAACTCCTACGAGGAAGACACGCACCGCTTGACGGCGTCGATCCTGAAGCGCGCTGTCAACGTCTACTTCGCAGCGAGTGCTCAAAGAACCGAAGACGACGCCTTGAATTGAGCTGTGCCGGCCGGGAGGAACCGGCTCCCGGCTTCACCGTAGCCTGAGGGTTTCGTCAGGGCCGGGTGAAGGCCGGAGCCAGCAGTAGCACCTGCACCTGAGTAGGCGTTCCATCGACTTTGACGGGGCGGAACTGCCATTGCTCGAGATACGGCAGCAGGTCAGGCAGTTGTGCGTATGCTGCGTCCAACACAGGGCGCAAGCTCACGAGCCTGCCATTGGCGCCGAGCCACCCCTGAAACAACGACGGCAGCGTGGATCGAACTACCTTGGGTGCCGGGACCACCGCCCGCTGAATGAACGGGGCATCCAGTTTGGGCTGCGGGCGCAGTGTCACCACCATTCCCGTCTGGCCGGAGTCCAGGCCGCTGCCTGGCAAAGCGTATTGAAGGGTCCAATCCTGGCCTGTCCCAAGGTCCAGGAAAACGGTGTGCACCGGCCGCCCCGTAAGCAGGCGCTCTGCTTCCGGGATTGTCGAGCCTGGGGTAGATTCGACAATTACGACGTCGAACGCGCCGCCCGGCGGGAACTTCAGCTGCTGCGTCCCGTCCGGCAAGTCTTGAAACTCGACCACTCCCGCCGTGGTTTTGACCATTCGAACCGTGCCCGGCGGAGTGGCACGGGATTGTGTCCCGGCTGGCTTCCCGCCAGATTGAGCCCCGAGTTGGGCGGCCATCTGTTTCGAGGCCGCTGAACCCGGCGAAACGCCCGTTTCTCCGGGTCGGGCGGTGCTCCCGGCACTCCCCGGGGCGGTGGACTTGTCGGCGGCGCCGGAAGCCTTGTGGGCTGTCCGCGAGTCCGTTTGAAGCACGGGCGCCCTGCTTCCCGAGGGCAAGACAGGCTGGCTCACCGGGGGGATCTCCACCTTCTGCCCAGCCTGCGGGACAGTCGATGCGATGGCCAGCACCGAGACTGCGGTTCCGCGTGCGGTCCGGGGCGAGACTGTCGTGCTGGCCGTCTCCCCCCATGCTCCGGCTGTAACGAGCGACCACGCGTTGGGACGGGGAAGCAGGGGCAGGGCCAGCGTCATGGACGTGCTCTCCGGAACGATGGAACTCCGCGTCGAAACTGGCGTGGGCGACTGACTTGCCGCACTTCTCGCGGTCGCGGTTTCGGTGTTTGGCGATGGTGCGATGGGCGAACCGGGAACTAGTGGCTCGGCCGGCTTCGATTGCTCGGGCTGGTGGGAGTTCGACTGGAAACTCAACGAAGGCAATTTGCTGAGACGTGGGTCGGCTGCGATGGGTCTCCCAGGTTGAATCAGGATGGTCCGGAACGGTGACTGAACCGGCTGCGGACCGGCTGCGGCCGCCGTTTCACGCGGATTTGCTTCCGCCTGGGACCCGGGTTCCGCCGGGCGCGAGAGAGCAGCCGGCGGGGCGGGCCGCACCAGCATGGCCGGCAGGTAGATGCGATCGGGCATCCGCAGAACTAGCGCGGCCCGCAGCGACGGTCCATACCGTGCCTGGAATTCCCTGTCGGGGTCTGGAGGCACGCTGCCGATGATCGCCGGCAGGTACAGCACCAGGAGCAAGTG
>Ga0118677_10005326_pt1 | contig 22585 bp, 15 predicted proteins | sample AliMusrvi5mmetaG_FD_86154 | JGI IMG/M metagenome (GOLD analysis project Ga0118677, IMG submission 86154)
ATTATGTGTCGAGGCCGTGTGCGGCGGTGAATGGGAGTACTCCGCTGGTCCATGCGACGTTTTTTGCTCCCGGTGCGCCGCACTGAAGTACCGCCGGTCCAACAAATTATTCACCTGCACAAACATCTCCACCCGCCGGCTGAAGTGGTACCGCGCCCCGCCGTTCAGTACCGCATACCCCGGCGACACCCCAGGCCCCAGATAATACTTCCCATCCGCCCTATGCAGATTATTCTCATTCCCCCGCGCATACGAGCTCGAAGTAGCCACCAGCCCCAGATCCACCACCAGCTTCTTCGTCACCTGTACATCCGCATAGGCCTTCCCCGTATGCCGAGGCATCAGCGGAATGTGCGCCCCGGGCCCGATCGCAATATCGCCGTCCAACCCCTTCACCGTCGCCGACGTATCGTTCGAGCTGTTCCCAGCCCCGCCAATCGTCTCCGCGCTCTGATACGTGGCATCCAGCAGCGTATAGCCCAGACCCGGAGTCACCCGCCACACCCGCCGACGCGCTTCCAGTTCCAACCCCTGCCGCCGCGTCTGACCGAAATTCTTGAAATACCCGTAGCCCGTCTGCGTCGACGCCACAAACAAAATATCGTCGTTGTTCTGCGCCCGGAACCAACCCGCGCTCCAGTTCAACGCCGTCTCCTCGCCATTCCGCACGCCCGCCTCGAAAGTACGCGTCACCACCTGCTTCAACGGCGGATCGCCCGCCATCGAGTTCGGCAGCTTGCATGGCTGCTCAGGATCGGCGCACCCCAACTCAATCGCCGTCGGCGCGCGGCTCCCTTCGCTGTAACTCCCATAAACGTTCACGAATCGCGAAGGCGAATACGTCACGCCCACCGCCGGATTAAATCGCTGAAACAGGTTGTTGCTAGTCAGCGTCCCATCCACCCCAACCGGCCGGATGCGATCGTCATTATCAATCACCGTCCGATTGAACCGCCCCGAGATCGTGATGCTCATCCGCTTCCCCGCCGCCAGCGTATCCGTCGCATACACACTCACCGTGTGGATACGCCCATTCAGATTCACCCGCGTATCGTATGGGTCGCCATTCGAATTGGTCGTCCCATCCGCAAACGCATTCACCGCCGTGAACGAATGGTCCGCATTCAAATACGCGAACTGCTGCGCCTGCGAAAACCCGGTCGTGCTGCGGTCATACCCCGTCCCTACCGTGAACTGATTGCGCCGCCCCCACAGCGCGCCGAACCACGTAGCCTGGCCTGACGCACCATAGTTCAGCTGCCGTGAATTTAACCGTGTGATGATCCCGTTGCACTTCTCCAGCGTTTCTTCGTGCTGTAGCGCCTGCGCAATGCATCGCCAGTAAGGAAACGGTGTATTCGTCGCATTCGCCCCGCTCGCCGGAAACCCCTTGTATCCCACCGCATTCAACGCCGCGATATCCGCCGCCGTCGGCTGATACACCGACTCATCCAGCGCCCCCTCGTTCATATCCGCATTCAACGACCGCGACCCCGTATACCGCAAATACACATTCCCCGAAAACGTCACCTTTGCATTCGGCGTATGCCGCACGCTCAAGTTCATAAAGCCCGATTGATTCCGTGTATAGTCCGGCTTGTTATAGATGCTCGAATAATCCCGCGCCACAAACCGCTGTTCCTGCAAGCCATTTCCGGAAAGCATGTTGTTCGCATAAGCCGCGCTCAAGAACACCGCGGTCTTCTCATGCTGCCACCCGGTCTTCGAAAAGAACTGCCGCACATTCGATGGCGACGAATCCCGCCACCCGTCTTCAAAGAAAAGGCTCCCGCCCACATACCAGGACAGCCCCTTCGCATTCGCCCCGCCATGCTCGAACTCGGCGTGCTTACGCCCGAAACTCCCGCCGCTCACCTGCAGCGATGTCCCCGGCTGCGTGCGCCCGTCCTTGGTCTGCACGGACAACGCACCGCCCAGCGTATTCAACCCGAACAACGGATTCGACCCCGGTATCAACGTCATATCCGCAATCGCAAACCGCGGAATCAGATCCCAATTCACCACATCACCAAAAGGCTGATTCACGCGCACCCCGTCCATATAGACCGAAAGCCCCTGCGGCGTCCCCAACAACGGCGAAGCCGTATACCCGCGATAGTTCACGTCCGGCTCAAACGGATTCCCCTGGATCTCATTCACATGCACGCCATGCATCCGCCGGTTCAAAAAATCGGAAAGATCCACCGCACCGCTGCTCTGCAAATCATCCGTCCGCGCCGTCTGCACCGCCCCCGCAATCTCGTTGCGCAACAGGTTCACGCCCGCCAGAGGCATCGCCGCGATCACATCGATCGAACTCTGCTGCCTCGGCAAAATCGAGAGCACCACTTTGACCGTCAACGCCCCCGCCCGAACCTCCACCGTCTCCGCGTGCACCGCGAAGCCGCTCCGCGAGACGGCCAGCCTGTACCGCCCTGCAGCCAGGCCCGCGAACTCATGCACCCCATGCACGTCGGTATGGAACGCCTGCTCCACCCCGCCCGCCAGATTCGCCAGCGTGCCCGCGGCCTCCATCGGTGCGCCCGAAGGATCTTTCACTTCCACCCGCACCTGGGCGTATGCGCACACCGCCGCCACCGCTGCAATCCAAAATAATCGAAGAAGGCCCACGTTCTATTATCCGCATGCGGGATAATCATTGCGTGACCGCCCCCTTATCAGATTGGACCGCCCGCGGCCGCCGCCTCCAATACTTCACCATCGCCTACAACTCCGCCGAAGCCGCGATCTCACTCGCCGCCGGCATCCTCGCTGGCTCAGTCTCACTGATCGGCTTCGGGCTCGATAGCATCATCGAAGTCACCTCCGGCGCGGCTATGCTGTGGCGCCTGCGCGACGCCACCGCCGAACGCATCACCCTGCGCATCGTCGGCTGGTGCTTCCTGCTGCTCGCAGCCTACATCGCGCTCGATTCCGCCTCCATGCTCTACCGCCACGAAGAAGCGCAGCACAGCCTGCCCGGCATCCTCGTCGCGACCGCATCGGTGATCGTCATGCCGCTGCTCGCCCGCGCCAAACGCCAGGTCGCGCAGCACCTTGGCAGCGCCGCCCTCAACGCCGATTCCCGCCAAGCCGATTTCTGCGGCTACCTCTCTGCCATCCTACTTGCCGGCCTTCTCCTGAACGCCGTATTCGGCTGGTGGTGGGCCGACCCCGCCGCCGCCCTCATCATGACCCCCATCATCGCCAAAGAAGGCTATGACGCCCTCAAAGGCAAGCAGTGCTCCGATTGTGGGTGTGCTTTGCACTAAGATGTAACCATGAACCGGTTCGTAACAACTCTTCTCCTCAGCATTTCCCTTCCAGCCTTTGCCGCCGAAACCGCGCTCGACCGCTACGTCAAAGCGCCCGACGCAAGCTTCAAGTTCACACTCGTCCGCACCGTCAAGCTCGATGGCCTCACCGCCAACCTGCTCGACATGACCTCGCAAAACTGGCGCACCGCGCAGGAAGTGAACCGCACCGAATGGAAGCACTGGGTCACCATCATCCGCCCCGCCGAAGTAAAATCCTCCACCGCCCTGCTGTTCATCGCAGGCGGAGCCAACAACGGCAACCAGCCCAACTCCGTCGACCCCATGCTCCTCAAGATCGCCAAGGACGCAGGCTCCGTCGTCGCCGAACTGAAGATGGTCCCCAACCAGCCGCTCATCTTTGCAGGCGAAACCAAAGGCCGCACCGAGGACTCGCTCATCGCCTACACGTGGGACAAATTCCTCCGCGGCGGCGATGAAAACTGGCCCGCCCGCCTCCCCATGACCAAAAGCGCCGTCCGCGCCATGGACGCCGTCACCCAGTTCTCCGCCACCCCCGAAGGCGGCTCGCTCAAGATCGACAAGTTCGTCGTCTCCGGCGGCTCCAAACGCGGCTGGACCACCTGGACCACGGCCGCCGTCGACAAGCGCGTCGTCGCCATCATGCCCATCGTCATCGACGTCCTCAACATGGAAGCATCAATGGACCACCACTACCGCGCCTACGGCTTCTGGGCTCCGTCCGTGAAGGACTACACCGAAATGAACCTCCACGATTGGGGCGGCTCCGCGAAATACAAAGAACTCCTCAAGATCGAAGAGCCCTACGAATACCGCGACCGCCTCACCATGCCCAAGCTCATCCTCAACGCCGCAGGCGATCAGTTCTTCCTGCCCGATTCCTCCCAGTTCTATTGGGACGATCTCAAAGGCGAAAAGTATCTTCGCTACGTCCCCAACGCCGACCACTCCCTGCGCGGCTCCGATGCGCCCATCTCGCTCCTCAGCTTCTACCAGACCGTCCTCAGCGGCGCTGCCCGCCCCAAATACTCCTGGACCTTTGAAGCAGACGGCTCCATCAAAGTGAACTCCAAAACCAAGCCGAAAGAAGTAAAGCTCTGGGCCGCCACCAATCCCGACGCCCGCGACTTCCGCATGGAGACGCTCGGCCCCGCCTACAAATCCACCCCCGTCACCGAATCCGGCAACGGCATCTACATCGGCAAGGTCGAAAAACCCGCCAAAGGCTGGACCGCCTTCTTCGTCGAACTCACTTATGACATGCCCGGCGGCGCGCCGTTGAAGCTCACCTCCGCCGTCCGCGTACTGCCGGACACACTACCCTCCGCGCCCTATCAAAAGAAGCCAATCAAATGAAACCCATACGTGACGTTGCAAACCGGGGGACTGACATGGATTTCCGGCGTATTTGGCCGGAAATCCGCTGTCTGTCCCCGGTTTGCCCCACGCGACGCCACCCCCACCCAATCGCAACCATTCTCAAAGTTCAACTGCTTTTTCTAGGATCAAATGAAACGTGTACTATTGTTCGCGGCCATTGACCCATACGAGACCCTGCAAACCGGGGGACTGACATGGATTTCCGGCGCCTTTTGCCGGAAATCCGCTGTCTGTCCCCGGTTTGCCCCACGCGACGCCACCCCCGCCAATAGCTCACTCAACTCAAAGTTCAACTGCTTTTCTAGGATCAAATGAAACGTGTACTAATGTTCGCGGCCAAGTCCGGCTACCAGACGCAAGTCTACGCCGAAGCCGCGAAACGTCTGGGAATAGAAGTCCTGCTCGTCACCGATCGCTGCCACGTGCTCGATGACCCATGGGGCGACCACGCCTTCCCCATCCGCTTCGAAAAACCGGAGCGCTCCATGTCCGCCCTCGCCGCCCGCGCCGGCACTGTCGATGGCATCGTAGCCATCGGCGACCGCCCCGCCTGCGTCGCCGCCATCGCCGCCCAACACCTCGGCGTCCCCTACAACACGCCCGAAAGCGTCGCCGCCTGCCGCAATAAATTCCAGGCCCGCAACTGCTTCGAACACGCCGGACTGCGCCTCCCGAAGTACGAACGCTTCGCCCTCGAAGAGACCCCGCGCGGAGCCCCGTACTATCCCTGTGTCCTGAAACCGCTCGGACTCTCCGCCAGCCGTGGCGTCATCCGCGCCGATAACGACGCCGAATTCACCGCTGCCTTCGCCCGCATCCGCAAACTGCTCACGCACCTCGGAGCCAAGGAAGAGCAGGACCATTTCATCCAGGTTGAAAGCTTCATCGAAGGCCGCGAATTCGCGCTCGAAGGTATCGTCACCAACGGCCGCCTGCGCACCCTAGCCATCTTTGATAAACCCGATCCCCTCAACGGCCCCTTCTTCGAAGAGACCATCTATACAACCCCCTCACGTGAACCCGCCGATGTGCAGGAAGCCCTAGTCATCACTGCGCAAAAAGCAGTCCGCGCCCTCGGCCTCACGCGCGGCCCCGTCCACATCGAACTCCGCTACAACTCCGCCGGAGCCTGGATCCTCGAAGTCGCCGCCCGCCCCATCGGCGGACTCTGCTCACGCGTCCTCCAGCGCCAGGAAGAGATCGTCCTCCGCCACGCCGTGGGCGTTGACGTGAGCACCATCGAACTCGACCCCACGCCCGCCGGCGTCATGATGATCCCCATCGGCAGCGGCGGCATCTATCAAGGCTTCGAAGGTGAAGCAGCAGCCCGCGCAGTCGAAGGCATCGAAGACGTGGTCATCACCGCCAAAGACGGCCAGCGCATGGTCCCCCTCCCCGAAGGCAGCAGCTACCTCGGCTTCCTCTTCGCCCGCGCCGCAACCCCCGCCCAGGTCGAAGCTGCCCTCCGCACTGCCCACCAGCGACTCCGCTTCCACTTCGCCACAGTGCTCAGTGTTGTCGCCTGACCCAAGCCTGCGCAAACCAGGGACTGACACCAATTTCCGGCGCAGCCGGAATTTGGCTGTCCGTCCCGGTTTCCCCCCACGACACATTATCGATAATGCGTCGATTCAGTATTGCGTATCCACGCGCATCGATTATATAATCCTGACAGAACTCTACCCAAGTAGGAGAAGCCGATCCATGTCCCGACTGCCCGTCCTAATCCTTTTCACCCTCATCTCCCTCCCCCTCGCCACAGCGCAAATCGGAGGCGGTTCCATCGTCGGCGTCGCCACCGACCCCAGCGGCGCACCCATCCCGCACGTCAAAGTCACCGCCCAAAACTTCAACACCAACGACCAGCGCACGGCCTCCACCAACGGCGAAGGCTACTACGAATTCCCCCTCCTCCCCGCTGGACGCTACAAGCTCCACGCCGAAGCCGCCGGCTTCGAAAACATCGCCGGGGAACCCTTCGACCTCGATTCCGGCACCCGCCCCCGCATCGATCTCAAACTCCGTATCGGCTCCCTCTCTGAAAAGGTGGATGTCACCGCCAGCGCGACCCAGATCAACACCACCTCCACTGACCTCGGCAGCGTCATGCCCCGCGCCCGCATCGAAGAACTCCCGCTCAACGGCCGCAACTTCCAGGACCTCGTCGAACTCCAGGCCGGAGTCGTCAACGCACCCGGCAGCAGCGCCGGAGGCCGCGGCGGCATCTCCTTCCACGGCTCCACCGCCCTCGGCACCAACGTCATGCTCGATGGCGTCGACATGAGCTTCGGCGAAGTCAACGGCACCGCCGGCTTCGCCTCCGCGGGCGGCCCCAGCACGCTCGTCAACACCGTCAGCGTCGAAGCCGTCGATCAGTTCAAGTCCACCACCAACGCCTACTCCGCCGAATACGGCCGCGCCGGCGGCGGCGTCCTCAACGTCACCACCCGCTCCGGCACCAACAAGTTCCACGCCACGCTCTTCGAATTCTTCCGTAACGACAAGCTCAACGCCAACGACTTCTTCTCCAACCGCTCCGCTCAGCCCATAGGAAAGTACAGCCGCAACCAGTACGGCGGCGAAATTGACGGTCCCGTCTGGAAGGACAAGACCTTCTTCTCCTTCACCTACGACCGTGTGGACCTGCGCCAGGGCGGCAACGGCAATACCTACGTCCTCACCCCGAACCTGCTGAATTCCATCAAGGTTGGGGCTGGTCCGCTGGCTCAGAAGGCGCTCGCGTTTTACAACCCGCTCACGTCGACATTGCCGTGCCCCGCGCAGGCGGAGAACGCCCCGGATTCCGTTGGCCAGTTGGGCTGCTTCTTCTACACCGACCCCCAGACCACGGGTCAGAACACCTACGCCGCCAGGCTCGACCACAACTTCTCGGCGAAGGATCGCATCAGCGCCACGGCCAACTTCACCTACTATCTCTACAGTGACAAGTACGGCTACGGTGCGGCGGCAGCGACTCCCACCTCTTACAACGACAACGAGCGGTATCACAACCTGTCACTTGTCGAGACGCACGTCTTCAGCCCGACAATGGTCAACGAGGTGACCATCGCCCACAATCGCCACGCCTCGATCAACGCAGCTGGCGACGGCACCCAGAAAGTGCCGAGCATCAACATCGACGGCAACGACTTCGGCCAGGGCATCAGCTACGGCGTCAGCGACGGCAGCCTTTTGAACAGCTTCACGCAGGACCGCTGGCAGATCCAGGACAACTTCAGCTGGACCAAAGGCAAGCACTCCATCAAGATCGGCGGCGGCTGGCAATACGGCATCTTGTACCGCAACTGGGATCTCGGCTCGCCCGGCTATTACGAGTTCTCCAACTTCACGGGCGTTACGGCGGGCAGCGTTGGATCGGTGGACGGGGCTGGCTTTATCACGAACATCGCGGACGTGAACACCAGCAACTTCCAGAACGACTATCCGTATTACCAGGAAGTCTCGGTCAACCCGACTACGGGCGCGGTGGCCGATGCCTACCGTCACTACATCATGAAGGACTCGAATTTCTTCGTGAATGACGACTGGAAGGCGACAAAACACCTGACGCTGAACCTCGGACTGCGCTGGGAGCGGTACGGCGCGCCGACCGAAGCCCACGGCATCGTCTCGCAGTTCACTAACCTGGCCGGCTACTCTCCGGCGCAGATAGCCGCGGCCCGTGTCGGCCCTGTCCCCAGCATGTGGACCACCCCGAACAAGGACTTCGGCCCACGCATCGGTTTTGCCTACGACGTCCTTGGCGACGGCAAGATGTCCGTCCGCGGCGGCTACGGCATCTCCTATGACCGTATCTTCGACAACGTCTGGTCCAACGGCGCGTGGAACCCCCCGTTCTATGCCCTCATCGACTTCGACGCGACCGCCAGCGACCAGATCGCCTACACCTTCCCGCCGTCCGTCGCCAACTTCACCCCGAGCCGCATGCCGCGCGTGTCGGTCCGCACCATGGACGTCCATATGCGGGACCAGTCGGTGCAGAACTTCTATCTCGGCATCGAGCGCCAGTTCATTCGCGACTTCCTGGTGCGGGTGAACCTCCAGGGCAACCTGGGACGCCACCTGTCGCAGCTCATGAACCTGAACCGTTACGACGGCATGGCGTACAACGCCACGCTGAGCACCTCCAACCCGGGCCGTCCAAACTCGCATTACACCGGCTTCAATTACCGCGCCAACAACCTGAACTCCCATTACGGGGCGCTTGTGACGGAAGTCCAGAAGCGCATGAGCCACGGCCTCCAGTTCCAGTTCAGCTTCACCTGGTCGAAGCTGATGGACGAGGGTTCCGACCTGTTCAGCGGCTCGACGACACAGGGCGGCTACAGCCAGCCGTTCTACCTGGTCACCAACACCAATCCAAAGCAGATGTACGGCCGCGGCGCATTTGACCACACTCTGAACTTCAAGAACGTCGTCACTTACGAGCTGCCGTTCTTCAAGAACCAACCCGGCGTCATCGGGCGCATCCTGGGCGGCTGGCAGTTGTCCGGCTTCTACCAGGGCTACTCCGGCCACCCGATCGACGTCTACAACAGCCGTACCCGCTACGTCGGCAACGCGAAGGATGCCAACGGCTTCCCCGAGAACATCGGCGGCGACTACAACCTGGACACCTTGGCCAACGACTTCGTCAACTACACCGGGTCAAGCGCGAGCGCAGCCTACTCGGGATGGAGCCCGGCCGATGGTATCTTCACGGACAACAATAAGATCGGCTGCGGCTTTGCCGGCGCGGCTTCAACTAACATCGCGAAGTGCAACGCCGCCAACGGCGTCTCCACACCGAACACGCTGTTCGTCAATCCTCCCGGAACCGGCATCCGCTACGGCGCTCTCAGCCGCAACGTGTTTGTCGGGCCGTGGTTCAACGGTCTGGATGGCGCGATGCTAAAGAACTTCAAGGTCACCGAAGTCGTGCGGGCTCAACTGCGCTTCGAAGCCCTTAACCTGGCGAACCATCCGAACTTCGATGGTGTGGTCTCCAACCTCAACAGCAGTTCTTTCGGCAAGGCGCAGATCCTGGTAGGCAACGCTCCGTCGCGTCGTCTCCAGTTCGGCCTGCGCATCTCGTTCTAGTGGCTCACCGCCAGTCACTGCTTGCGGGCGGAGTTTCGGCTCCGCCCGCATCTGCAATTGTTGCTCCAATCCCTTCCCCCGAAGGTCAGGACACCACTCTCGCCTTGCATTTCAAGTCATCTCCAACTCCCGTGCTACAGTCAGAAAAATGTCGCGTATCGCGTTGCTCGCGTTAGCCGCACTGGCATGCCGGACCGGCTATGCCCAGCGCTCCTCGCCGGTGATTCTCATCTCGGTGGATACGCTCAGGGCCGATCACCTCAGTTGCTACCAAACGCGCGCCCAGCCCACGCCGCACATTGATGGTCTGGCCAGGAATGGGACGCTCTTCTCCCAGGTCAGCAGCCCGTTTCCGCTAACCCTGCCGGCGCATGTCGCACTGTTCACCTCCACCTATCCATTTGCCAACGGGGTGCAGGACAACGGCGTTCCGCTCACATCCAAAGTGGCTACTATCGCGACTGTCCTGAAGAGCGCGGGCTACAGGACGGGGGCTTTCGTCGGCAGCTTCGTGCTGGACCAGCGCTTCGGTTTAAACCGCGGGTTCGATGTCTACGACGGTCCCATCCCGGTTCGCAGCAAAACAACCGGCGAGATCGACCGCAAACGGCCGGGTGCCCAGGTGGCCGGCGCGGCGATGCGCTGGGTGGCGCGCAACGACACTGCGCCGTTCTTCCTCTTTCTCCATCTGTACGACCTGCACATGCCCTACGATTTGCCGCTGAATCCCGCACTGCGGCACGGGGAGACCGGCTACTCCGCCGAGTTGGCATCCGTGGACAAAGTCGTGGGAGATTTCGTCGCATTTCTAACCCGGCGTGGCCTGCTTGATAAGGCGCTGATCGTGTTCACGTCCGATCACGGCGAGGGTCTGGGAGAGCATGGCGAGAGTACCCATGGCTTCTTCACTTACCAAAGCACTCTGCATGTTCCTCTGATCGTCAAATGGCCGGCTGGAGCGAAGCTCGTGCAACAGAGCATCGTCCCGGGAGCGGCGAGTTTGCTGGACGTCGCGCCAACCATCCTGAATGCGCTCGGGCTGCAGATTCCGGGCGAGATGCGCGGCCGCAGTCTGATCGCTGCCTCCGGCGAGCGCGAAATCTACTCGGAGAGCCTTTACGCGCGAAAGCACTTTGGCTGCTCCACCTTGCGTAGCATGCGGGTAGGCCGCTACAAGTACATCGCGGCGCCGAAGCCGGAGTTGTACGACCTCTCCAACGATCCGCAGGAACTGCGAAACGTGATTGCGCAGCAGCCGTCGGAGAGCAGTGCTCTCGCTGCTCGGATCGCCGCGCTGCGTGCGCTCGATTCCATTGAACATTCCACCAAGCCGCCCGCGCCGACCTCAGCAACCGTAACGGCCCTGCGTTCGCTCGGCTACCTCGCCGGGTCGGAGACTTCAAGCCGCGAGTCGGGCATCGATCCGAAAGATCGGATCGGGGACTTCGAGCGGTACTTCAGTGCCGTCTCGCTCGCCTCCGGAGGGCGACGCGCGGAGTCCATCCGCATCTTGGAGAACCTGCGCGACAAACTGCCGGACGTCGCCGAGATCGCACTCAATTTGGGGTTGAACCACAATCGACAGGGCGAGTTTGCCGCTGCCGTGCCGGAATTCAAACGCGCGGTCAAACTCGCGCCCAACGACGCCCAGGCCCATTACGAACTCGGATCATGCTACTTCAAACTCCAGCGGCTCGACGAGGCCATCCCCGAATTCAACGCCGCCCTGGCCGCTGAGCCGTGGTTCACGCTGGCCGACGACGCTCTCGCCGAGATCTACCTCCGGAAGCAGGACTACGCCCAGGCCCGCGCCCATCTGAGTCACCTCCTGTCCATCGATCCCCGCAGCTACACCGCGAACTTCAATCTGGGAGTCTTCGCGGCGATGGAGAAGAACTGGAGGGAGGCCGAGCAGCGCCTGCTGCTGGCCGTGGAGGCCGATCCGAATTCCGCCGAAGCCCACGACACATTGGGTGGCATCTACTTTGAGCGGGGCGCGCTTCAGACGGCGCGCCAGCACTTTGAGAAGGCCGTCCAACTGCAGCCGAATTCAGGGCAGGCTCATTACCATCTCGGATTGGTCTTCCAGCGACTGGGGAAGACCGCGGAGGCCGAGAAAGAACTCCGCGCGGCGCAGGCGGGCACTCATTAGTAGACGCCCGTGCCGCGACGGGGAACCGCGTACCGCCTCAGCCTCCATTTCGGCAAACTTGCGTTTTCTCCCCCGACACATAAAGTCTGACTTTTACGTCAACATTAAGCCATAATGTCTGGCGGAGGTCCGTGTGCCGGCCGAACCAACGACTTTCATCACGCCCGATGCCTTGCTGGCCCATTGGCAGGGCCATCGCCGCCTAACCCGGCGCGTCATCGACGCCTTTCCGGAGGATCAGTTCCTCACCTTCTCTTTGGGCGGCATGCGGCCCTTCAGCACTTTGGCGATGGAGCTTGTTTCCATGGCCCTGCCAATGGTACAGGGCTTGGCCAGCGGTGAGTGGACCATGCCCAACAACCGAGAACCGCAGCCCAAGGCCGAGGTGCTCCGACTCTGGGACGAAGCCACATCGCAAATGAACGAGGTGTGGCCGCAGATCCCGCCGCAGAAGTTCCTGGAGACTATCAAGGCGTTCGGGCAGTGGCCCGGCGTGGTCCACGACCTGGTCCTGTACGTCGTCGACAACGAGATCCACCATCGCGGCCAAGGCTACGTCTATCTGCGGGCGTTGGGGATCGCTCCGCCGGCCTTCTACGACCGTAGTTGACGCAGGGCTAACGACGCGATGCCTGCACGCGGTAATCGGGCGCGCCGAACATCTTCACGATGGTGCACATCTCGAACAGGCGTGAGCGGGCGCGCATGCCGATCTGCTCGGTCAGCGTCTTGCGCAGGTCGTACTTGGCCGCGCTTTCGGTCATTCGCGTGACGTCCTTACCGCCCATCTCTACGTCCGGCAGATTAGTGGTGGCGATCAGCGGCTTGCGATGGTTGCAGCGATGCGTGATGATGCCCGTCACCACGTCCTCGACCCAGTCGCTCGAGCGGTAAGCGCCCAGGTCGTCCAGCATCAGCACCTCGGCATCGAGGGCCGACTGGTATGCGTCCTTGTTCGATCCGCGCGTTTCGGGATCGTAGCTCGCGCGGATCTGTTCGATCAGCGTCTGGTAATCCCAAAACACCGTGTCAAAGCCCTTCTCGATCAACCGCCGGACCGTCGCCACCGCGAGGTGCGTCTTGCCGCAGCCGGCGTCGCCGGCAAAGAGCAGTCCCGGCTTGGGAGCCAGTGGGAACTCCATGGCAAAGCCCGCGGCTATGGTCATCGCCTGAGACAAAATGCTGTGTGCAATCGGGTGCTCCCGCTCGGACGGCACACGGAAATTGTCGAATGAGTCGTTCTGAAAATTGGGCGGAACGCCGGCCGTCTGCCAGATATTCGCCGAACGCGTCTCAGCCCGGCACTCGCAACGCCTGGCCGAGGTCATCCCGTCGCGTTCGATCAGCACGTAACCCGTATCGCCGCAATGTGGACACTTGTTGGGCATGGCCGCCTACGCTTACGGATTGTAGCAAGCGAGGGCATCGGAGGTGTGGGCCGGCGCTGGCTATGGCTGCCTTGCCTGCAACCCTCGGCACGGCGCCAAAAGAGCTATTACACAAGTCTTACAAGCACTTGACTGGGCTATTGTTACTGTCTTAAGTAGTAAGGTTTCTCTCGGAGGAGCCGCCACTCGATCTCACAACGCCTGAGGAGTACATGCTCATCACCAATCCGCCCGCGGTGAACCGGAAGGGTATCAACTGGGTTTCGTCGGTCGCATTCGTCGTTTTCCACATCCTGTCCGTCGTGGCCCTTTTCTTCTTCAGTTGGCCAGCCGTGATCACGGCCGCCATTCTGTATTGGATCTCCCTCAGTTTTGGGATCGGGATGGGCTACCACCGGCTCCATACCCATCGCGGTTACAAAGTCCCCAAGCCGCTTGAGTACTTTCTGGCCGTTTGCGGCACGCTGGCGCTGGAGGGTGGGCCGATCTCCTGGGTGGCGACGCATCGCATCCATCACCAGTTCTCCGACCATGAAGGCGACCCGCACACGCCCCGCGACGGCGCTTGGTGGGCACACATCGTGTGGATGATGGTGGGCGATGCGCTGCATTGCGACGCGGTGACCACGGCAAAATACGCTCCGGATCTCGCCAAGGACCGTTTTTACGTCCAGCTGACCAAGTGGCACTGGGTGCCGCTCACTGTAGTGGGTTTACTCCTGCTCGCCTTCGGCGGCATTCCGTTTGTCCTTTGGGGCATCTTCTTCCGCGTGACCCTCGGCCAGCACGTGACCTGGATGGTCAATTCCATCACCCACATCTGGGGCAGCCGGCGGTTTGAAACCCGGGACGATTCCCGCAACAACTGGTTCGTCGCGCTACTCAGCTTCGGCGAAGGCTGGCACAACAACCATCACGCGCACCCCGTCTCCGCCCGTCACGGCCTGGCTTGGTACGAACTCGACATCACCTGGTACACGATCAGCCTGCTGAAGGCGCTTGGGATTGCCAAGTCGGTCAAGGCCACGACACTCGCAACGGAACGCGTCGTTGCCGAGCGGCAAGCGGCCTGAGTCCCGCCCGTTAGGCCTGGAGTTCCACTCGCTGAAGCGATAGCAGTTGGTTGTGGCGCACGCTTTAGCGTGCCGTGCCGACACTCCTGTCGGCATCCGGGACTCGTCACAAAGAGGACCGGTCTGAGTCCTGACCTAGCCGTTCTTGGCTTTCCGGACCTGCTCGATCAGCGCCGGCACGAAGTCGAACAGATCGCCAACAATGCCGTAGTCGGCGACTTCGAAAATGGGCGCACTGGCGTCTTTGTTGATAGCGACAATCGTGCGCGAGCCCTTCATTCCCACCAGATGCTGAATTGCCCCGGAGATGCCCACCGCCAGATACAACTTCGGGGACACGAGTTGCCCGGAACTGCCCACCTGACGCTCCATCGGTAACCAACCGCTGTCGCAAATGGGGCGGGAGGCCGCCAATTCGGCCCCCAGTGCCTCCGCCAACTCAGCCACTAAGGCGATGTTCCCTTCCTCGTGAATCCCGCGCCCGACCGCGACGATTAGCTCCGCAGCCGTCAGATCCACCGCTCTTGCCGACTCGCGGAAGGGCGGCTCCGGCTGTTGCCGGATGCTGGCCGCAACCAGCGGGGGCGTCAGCGACTCCACCGCCGCCGTTCCCGGTTCTAGCGTGTCCGCGCGAAAGGCACTCGCTTGAACCGAGGCAAACACGGTTCCCAATACGGAGGAGGTGTAGTCCGCGTTCAATTTGCCCTGGAAGAGCAACCGCTCGAGCACCAGGACACCCGATTCAACGTGAAAGCCGGTGACATCGCTCACCAGCGCATGGCCGGCGCGTGCCGCGATGCACGGAGCAAAGTCGCGCACCCGGTAGGTGTGCGGAAACAGCACGACATCGGGCTCAAGCTTCGCGATCAGCCAGGACAGCGCACCGGTGGCCGCGTCCGCCGTATAACTGCCCAGCAACTCGTGCTCCAGCGCGATCACGCGTTCCAATTGGTAGCCCGCCAGTTCCGCCGCCAAAGGGCCGGTTTCACTGCCAAAAACGACGGCGGAGGCGCTCTTGCCCAAGGTCCGGGCGAGTTGCTGACCCGCGGCCAGCGTCTCGAAAGACATACGGTTCCAGACACCCGCAGTCTGTTCGGTGACAACGAGAATGCCGCTCATATCACCCGCACCTCGTGCTTCAACTTCTCCACCAATTGCGCCGCTTGTTCCTGCACGCTGCCCGCTAACATCTGCGTCTGCTTCAGGCTATGCGGCGCATAAATCCGGCGCAAGGTGATGCCAGGCTCGCCCGCCGCGCCCAGTTCCGCAGGGGTTATCTTGCGGACTTCCTTCGTCTTGGCCCGCTTGATCCCCATCAGGGTTGCGTAGCGTAGCCGCAAAATCCCGCTTTGGATGGTCACCAGAGCCGGCAAGGGCATGCTCACATATTGGAACCAGCCGCCCTCCAGTTCGCACTTGACCCGCAGCCTGCCGTCCACCACCTCGACGCTCATCGCCAGCGTGGCGTGCGGCAGTCCCATCAGTTCGGCCATGATGACACCCGTCTGCCCAAATCCCAAGTCGTCGGACTGCAAACCGGTCAGCACCAGGTCCGGCTGTTCCGTTTGCGCCGCCTTGGCCAGCAGCTGCGCCACGCTCAGGTTGTCCCAGTGCCGTAGATCGTCTTCTTCGATGTGGAGCGCCCGGTCGGCGCCCTTCGCCAGAGCCTCACGAATGGTCGAGGAGACCCGCGCGGGACCAGCGCACATTACAATGACTTCCCCGCCGTGCTGCTCCTTGAGTTGCAGGGCGCATTCCAGGGCGTAGGCGTCGGGCTCGTTCACTTCGTAGCCGAGATCGTTCTCTTCAATCCACTCACCTGTCGGTTCGATGAACAGTCGCGAGTCGTGTGCCGGAACCTGCTTGATCGCAACCAGGATCTTCATGCGTCCCCCAATTAGGTTAGAACGAGGCGAAGCCTCAGCCAACAGCTTACAACCGGGCGTTGCCCCTTGTCGGCAAAAGGGTCTGGATGAAACGCGGCCAATGCCGCCCCCAATACTGATTTCGGCTGTTTTAGTAAGGGTTTAAGCTCCGAACCCGGGAACCGGCGCAACGCCCTCCGGCCCCCCTGCAAATCAAGTGAATCTCCGCATTCGGAAGACGCGAAAATCTGGATCGGAATGGTTGGATTCTGCATCTAGTAAAATGACTGAGTGGTCATTCCGTGAGACTGGGCGAAGACTTTGAGCCGCACCAAGCAAGACGTTGTCACAGAATTCCGTTGCGCCGAGATCCTCGACGCGGCGCGAAAAATCTTTGCCGCTCAAGGTTTCAGCGACACGACTATGGAGGCGATCGCCGAGCAGGCGCACATCGCCAAAGGTACTTTGTACCTGTACTTTCCGTCGAAGCGGGATATCTACCTGGCTGCCTTGCGCCAGGGCATTCGGCTGCTCAACGATGATACGAACCGCAAAGTCGCGGGCGCGGCCGGGGTGCAAAACCAGCTCCGTATCTTCGTCACCACGCGCATCGAATATTTCGAGCAAAATCGTGAGTTCTTCCTGATCTACCACTCTGAAATCGGCAACTTGCTGCCTCACCCAGGCAAGCAGAGCGGGGAAATCGTCGAGTTGTATCTGCAGCAGGCCCACATGCTCGAACAGATCCTGCGGACGGCGGCGGACAAGGGCGAGATTCGTGACCTGCGGCCCGACGCGACGGCATTCGCGGTCTGCGACCTGACGCGCGGAGTGATCATGCAACGCATGCTGGGCTGGTCCAAGGCGGAGTTGCAGGACGACATTCGCCACCTGATTGACATGATCTGGAGAGGAATTGCCGCATGAGAGCAATCATTCCCGCAGTATTGATTATTTTGTCCGGTCTGTTCACCACGGTGCCTCTGCCCGCGCAGAACGGCGGCGCAGGCGCGTTCGTTCAGCCCGTGCCCGGCACTCCGCGTCCCATGGGTATCGACCCGTCGCAGGCCCAGGGGCAGTTCCTGGGCGGTGTCACGCAGGGCTTGGCAACCACCGACGAGTTGTCGCTCTCGCTCGACGACGCCATCGCGCGCGGCTTGAAAAACAACCTGGGCACGCTGGTCGGCGACCAGGACCGGAGGCGCAGCGAGGCAGCGCGCTTAAGAACGCTGGCCGACCTGCTCCCCAACCTTTCGGCACGCGCCCAAGCTTCTGAACAGCAAATCAACCTGGCGGCTTTCGGCTTCAGCAATTTCCCCGGCATCGCTTCTATCGTCGGCCCTTTCGGGATCGTCGATCTGCGCGGTTACCTGACGCAGCGCGTGCTCGACTTCAGGACCATCCGGGCCACCCAGGCGAGCGGCCAGATCGTGAAAGCCAGCGAGCAGAATTACCAGAACAGCCGTGACACCGTCGCGCTGGTGGTGGGCGGTCTCTACTTGCAGACCCTGGCGGGCGAGAGCCGGGTGAAGTCCCAGCGAACGCAGGTGGAAACGGCAGAGGCAGTCTACCGGCAGGCGGTGGATTACAAGCAATCCGGTTTGATCCCCGCCATCGACGTGCTGCGGGCACAGGTTGAACTCGAAGCGGGCCGACAGCGTTTGGCCTCCGCCGAAAACGACTTTGAAAAGATGAAGTTGAGTCTGGCGCAGGCCATCGGCTTGCCCTTGGCCCAGCAGTTCCGCTTGACCGACGGTCTTTCGCCGGAGTCGGCCCCGGCGGTCACGCTGGAACAGGCGCTGGACAAGGCCTACGACAATCGCTCGGACTATCGCAGCCTGCAGTCGCTGGTGAAGGCCGCTGAATTCGCCCGCCGCTCGGCCGTCGCGGAGCGCTATCCCACGGTGGCAGCCAGCTTCGATTACGGCACCATCGGCCAGAGCGTGACGCAGAATCACGGCACGTTCAGCGCGGTGATCGGCGTGAACATCCCGATTTACGAAGGTGGACGGACGGAGGCGAAAGTCACCGAAGCCGACGCCGTGCTGAAGCAGCGCGAAGCCGAGCGCGACGCCCTGCGCAGCCGGATCGAATTCGAAGTGCGGACCGTCTTTTTGGACCTGAAATCGACGCTCGATCAAGTCAAACTGGCGGGCAACGCCAAGTCGCTGGCTGAGTCGCAGATGCTGCAGGCGCGCGACCGGTTCGCGGCCGGGGTAGCCACCAGCCTGGAAGTGGTGCAGGCCCAGCAGGCCCTGGCGGTCGCCAGCGACAACTACATCTCGAGCCTCTTTAATTACAACCTGGCCAAGGGTTCTTTAGCGCGCACGGCCGGACAAGCGGAGCAGCTGTTCCGCCTGTTCGTGCTCGGCGGCAAGTGAGCGGTGGGCAGCAAGCGCGGAAAACGGAGTGGACATTTATGAGTGATGCAATTGCCTCTAAGGGCGGCGACCTTTCAAACGACCTGCGCAGCGACGTACTCAACGACGCGGCGGATGTGCCACGACCGTCGCGCCTGCGGTCGATCCTGATCGTCATACTGATCCTGGCCGCCATCGGCGGATATTTCGCGTGGAAGTACTTCTCCGTGCGCGAGTCCACCGACGACGCCCAGATCGAGGGCCACGTGCACCCCATGGCCGCTCGCGTGGGCGGTACGGTTATCAACGTGGCCGTGAAGGACAACCAGTGGGTCGAGGCGGGCACGGTGCTCGCACAGCTCGATCCTAACGATTACCAGGTCGCCCTGGATCGCGCGAAGGCCGATCTGGCGGAGGCCGAAGCCACGCTTGCCGGCAGCCGCACCGGGGTCCCCATCACCACCACCGACACCAGCAGCGCGCTCACTCAGTCCGCCGCCGGAGTCGCCGAGGCGCAAGCCTCGATGACCACCACCGGCAGCACCATCGCCACGGCAAAGGCACGGCTGGAATCCGCCCGCGCCACCGTCCGCCAGATCCAGGCGAACTACGACCGCGCGGCGAAGGATGTCGAGCGCTTCCGGCCGCTGGTAGCCAAGGAGGAGATCGCCCAGCAGTACTTCGACGCCGCCGTCGCTCAGGCCGACGCCCTCAAGGCCGGACTCGCCGCCGCGAACGCACAAGTCACCGAGGCGGAGGCCAGTGTCCGCACGCAGGAGAGCGCACTCAACCGCGATCAGGCCAGATTGAACCAGTCGATTGCCGCCGAACGCCGGGCGCACACCGGGCCGCAGCAGGTGGCCGCCGCCGTGGCGCGCACGAAATCGGCGGAGGCGCGGGTCGCCATGGCCAAAGCCGCCGTCGCTCAGGCCGAGCTGAATCTGCAGTACACCACCATCAAGGCGCCCGTCGCCGGCCTGGTCAGCAATCGAAGCGTCGAGCTGGGCCAGATTGTTGCACCCGGACAGCCGCTGTTGGCCGTCATCCCAACTAATGATATTTGGGTCATCGCCAATTTCAAGGAAACTCAGCTGCGCTCGATGAAGCCGGGGCAGAAAGTGACCATTGCGGTGGACTCAGACGGGCGGGAATATGATGGCCATGTTGACAGCATTGCCGGCGCAACCGGCGCGCGCTTCAGTCTGCTGCCGCCGGAGAACGCTACGGGCAATTTCGTGAAAGTCATCCAGCGCGTACCCGTGAAGATCGTGTTCGAGCCGGACCAGGACAAAGAGCACCGCCTGCGCCCGGGCCTTTCCGTGGAGCCCTCGGTGTTTACCAGATAGGAGTTTGCCCATGTATCGGGTCCTCACAGTTTCGCGTGAATACGGTAGCGGCGGCATCCTGATCGCCCGCCGGATCGCGGAAAATCTGGGTTGGAAGCTGCTCGATTCCGCGCTGATCGAAGCGATCGTCGAGAAGGCCAACATCGACCCGGCGGTAGCCCGTCGTTACGACGAGAAGATCGACCCCTGGCTACATCGCGTCAGCCGCAAGGCGCTCTGGCATGGCGCTTTCGAGAGTGTCGCCGAGTTGAGCGACAACGACGTTTTCGACGCCCAGACCATGGCCGTTCTGACGCGCCGCGTGATTGAAGAGGCCGCCGAGTTGGGCGGGTGCGTCATCGTCGGCCGCGGCGGGCAGTGCCTGCTGGCGAACCATCCGCGAGCGTTCCACATCTTCGTCCATGCGCCCCACGCCTTTCGTCTCAAGCTGCTGCGCGAGCGTCTGGGCGACCGGCCCGACCTGGAGCAAGCCATGGAGACTACCGACCACCAGCGTGCCGACTACATCCGGCTCCACTACGACCGCGACATGTACGACCGCCACCTCTACGACCTGATGTTGAACACGCGTCGCGGCATTCAGATGGCCACACGCGTCGTGCTGTTCGAAATGGGCTTTGGAGAGTAACGCTTGAGCGCAGACAACACTCAGCCGGGCACTGCCCCCCTCATCAACCCGTGGATCATCGCCATGGCCGTGATGTTGAGCACGTTCATGGAAGTGCTCGACACCACCGTGGTGAACGTGGCTTTGCCCCACATCGCGGGCAGCGTCTCGGCCACGGAGGACGAGGCCACCTGGGCCCTCACGTCCTACCTGGTGGCCAACGCGATCATCCTGCCCATGGCCGGCTGGCTGGCCCAATACTTCGGCCGCAAACGCCTGCTGCTGGCCTCGACCATCGGTTTCACGATTTCGTCTGCGCTGTGCGGCTTCGCTCCAAACCTGCCGCTGCTGATCCTGTTCCGCATCATGCAGGGTCTGTGCGGCGGTCCGCTGCAGCCACTCTCCCAGGCCATTCTGCTCGAGTCTTTCAAGCCGGAAGACCGGGGCAAGGCCATGGGCTTCTGGGGCCTGGGCATCGTCGTCGCGCCGGTACTCGGCCCGGTGCTGGGCGGCTGGCTCACCGACAGTTACAGTTGGCGCTGGATCTTCTACATCAACATCCCGATCGGCATCCTGTCGGTCATCATGGCCAAGATGTACATCTTCGATCCGCCCTACATGAAACGTAAGGCCACCGGAATCGATGCCTGGGGCATCGGCATGCTCGCACTCGGCATCGGATCGCTGCAACTGCTGCTCGACAAGGGCCAGCAGGACGACTGGTTCGGGTCGCCCTTTATCGTCTGGCTGGCCGCGATCAGCGTAGTGAGTCTGGCCGCCTTCATCATCCGCTCGCTGCACATCAAAAACCCGATCGTGAACCTGCGCGTGTTCAAGGAGCGCACCTACGCCACCGGGGTCTTCCTGATGACCGTGCTGGGCTTCGTGCTGTACGGCAGCCTGGTGCTGTTGCCCGTCTGGCTGCAGACGCTGCTGGGCTACCCGGCCCTGCTCGCCGGTATCACGATGAGCCCGCGCGGACTCGGCTCCATGCTGGGCATGCCGTTCGTGGGTATGTTGATCGGCCGCTACGACGCCCGCAAGTTCCTCGCCGTGGGTCTGTTCGTCGCCTCCCTGACGCTGTTCCGCTTCTCTCAGCTCAGCGCCAACATCGGCTATTGGGACCTCTTCTGGCCGCAGTTCATTCAGGGCATTTCGCTTTCGCTGCTCTTCGTTCCGCTCACTACCATCACCATGAACCGGATCTCGAAAGAGAACATGGGCAACGCGACCAGCCTGTTCAACCTGCTGCGCAACATCGGCGGCAGCGTCGGCATCGCCGGTGTGGTCACCATGTTTGCCCGGCGGCAGCAGACCTTCATCAACACGCTGGGCTCGCACGTTACGCCTTACTCGACGCAGGCACGGGCCATGAACCGTGGCTTGACCGCAGCGTTTCAAGCCGGCGGCTCCGACCCGGTCACCGCTTCTCACCAGTCCTTCGCCGCAATGTTCGGGATGGTGCAACGCCAGGCCGTGATGCTCTCGTTCCTGAACGTCTTCCAGATTCTGGCAGTCATGTTCCTGGCCATCATCCCGCTGATCTTCTTTATGAAGCGGCCGGGCCGCGCCGGAGCGGCCGACATCTCCGCGCACTAGCGCCGTCGCAGGGAACCGCTAACCAGTTGGGGCGCACGGGCGGGGTGACAATTCGTGGAATTGCGACCGCACGCTCGACGGTCTGTCGAGCGGCGGATGGACAGGTCCAAGGAACCCCATATCTCTCGGGCCAGTCGAGGTACCGCCGCACTCTCTTTGACGCTGATCGTGGCGTGAGGCGTGGCTCAACGACCTTACGCCAAAAACCAAAACCGTAAGGTCTTACGGTTTTCTTAAATAACCCACTTAGAATCAATAACTTGAAAACAGGAACCGTAAGAAGTTACGGTTTTTGGTTTTGGGGCCTTGGCAAGTTACCGGGAATGCGGTTTCTCACTCGCTGAGTCATCGCGTTGATACTCCCCCCATGTGTGCGCCGCTTCGCGAGGGTCTCGCTTAGGATAGAATCACTGCGTCTT
>Ga0118677_10005327_pt1 | contig 22584 bp, 29 predicted proteins | sample AliMusrvi5mmetaG_FD_86154 | JGI IMG/M metagenome (GOLD analysis project Ga0118677, IMG submission 86154)
ATCGTCCCCCGCGCGATGGCCACATGGCCTTTGTCAAAACCCCCGACGGCATCAGCATCGAACTTTTGCAGGACGGACGCCTTGAGCCAAAGGAGCCGTGGGTATGGGAGGGTCTACGATCTTGAGTGGATCCTCGCGGAAGATGTTGTAATCGAATTCAAGTCCATCAGGGATGATGTTAAAGTTAACCAGGTACGGGATCACCTTATCGTTCATCTCGTATTTGATGCGGCGAAGCCGGGCTACGGTGAAGGTATTCTGCATGCGCTCATGCACCTGGGCGCTGCCAGCGAATGCTTTTTCGTCCGAGGTTCCAGTCTGCCCGTTGATGACCTTGGAGTTCTGTTCGTCGCAATAGGAGATGTTCTCCAAATAGATCTTATGCATGTCCGAAGACTTGCGCTCTACGATAAAGGCCTCATCGCCTGCCTGGGTAACGATATACCCGTCGGTCCCGAAGTTGGCGGCCTTCTGCTCTATGTGATCCAGCTCAGTGTCGTTGTTGGTGTTGGCCTTGATGTGCAGGATCGGCATGCCGAACTTCTCGGATGCCCTTGACCAGTCCGAGCGGGCGTAGAACTTGTAGATCACGTTAAAAGAGCATTTAAGCAGTGTGCCCAGGTCCTTGTTCTTGCCAAACTGCATGAGGAATAGCTTATTCTCCAGCCCGCCGTAGGGGATCGTATTGCCGACCCGCATGCCATCCAATAGCAGCAGCTTATCATCGGGGGCCACGTTCAGCCGGGCGATGGGCTTTACATCCAGTACCTTCCCGGTTGGGAATGCATCCAAAAGGCTGTATCCAAAGAACTCGGCTTCCAAAGCGCCAATGATGATGTTCTCAAACCAGGCGCTCTGCAGGATCTTGGTGGTATCGGTCTGGATCTTCCCGTTCTGGTAGAGTCCGAAAGGCTCGGATAACACGGTCATCTTGGCTTGTTCCATCTGGCTGGTCAAATGGCCGTCATTAAGGATGTAGTCATAGATCAGCAGCAAACGTGAGCGGTCGGACAGGATCGGGTTGATGGCCTGGGTGATCGCCTGGTAAATATCCTTGATCTCATAGGAGACCGAAGCCCTGGGACGCTCCTTTAAAGAGTAGCTTGCCCTTCTTTTCTCCTCGGAGGGTTTTAAGGCGGTTTGCGGGACTTTCTTTTTTAAGTTGATGCTGGGTACCTTGAAGCCGAAAATATTCATTATTAAACGAGTTTAAACGGGTTTTAAACGGGGTTACAGGATATGGGAGCGTGGTGTTCGGGACCCCATGCGTCGAAGTCCGGTATTTTGGAGCGTGATGGATCCATCGCCCGAGGTTGCGGGTCCGGATCCGGTAGAGTCCGTTACGGGGGGCAGGTTCACCGGCAGGTTCCCTTTGGAGAGCGCTTGCAGGTCATTAATGGTATCGTCATAGTTCTTGATCACCTTGTCGGGTACCTGCTCATCGGCGATGCGCTGATAGAGAATATAGACGGCGATGTTCACGCCCCACCCTAAGATGAGGTAGTTGCGGTCGGCGCCGGACTTGTCAAACTCGGAGTTGATGTCATAGAGCACCCCGGCGTAAGTGGCGATGATCCCGGTGGCGAACTTGTCGGCATCCGATAGGATATCCTCTTCCAGTCCCCCGTCCTGTTCGGTGACCATCTTCAGCAGCTCAGAGGTGATCCGGGTGCGGTAGTCTTCTTTCTGGATATACATGGCAAAACAAGATTATTCAATGGTGATGTAGATCTTCTCCCCGCGCTCGGTGCAACGGTTCAAGATATCCATCAGCATCTGGTTAGCGGTGGTGGAGTCCTTTACAAAGTCCTGTCCCTGGACCCAGGTACCCAGAAGTAAACAGCCGTGGGTATCCTTATCGGTATTGCCCCCGTGGATCCGGATGCCGTCGAATTGGGGGACGTTCAGAATGTGAGGCATCACCCGTTGAAAGCGATCGGAGAAGTCCACGACCACTTCATAGCGCCCTGATGGTATGGCAGTCTCTCCCGGGATCTTCACGAAGGGGATCCTCACTTTGTCTTCCAGGCAATTCGATAAGAAGTTGCCGTTGGCCGAGAAATCACCAATGGTGTAGTTCTCGGCTAATACTCTGCGTTTGTTCTTTAGTTCCATGTTACATGCATCGTTTGGTGTTCTTATTAAAACTTCCGCTGCGCAAACCAGAGGCCCTGCGCTTGGTGCGGGCATTCAGAATAAAGGTTCCCCCTTCCATCGCATCGGGTCCGTCGTCGTTGATGCGACTTCCCTTTTCGAAAGCCAGCAGTTGGTCGATGAACTGTTTGCAGTCCTCCGTGTTTTTAATATCGCGGCTGATCTTGAAAAAACCGCGTTCCCATAGCGGACTGATGGCCTCGATGCGGGCGAACTTGTCAGGCTTGGCCCGGGTATCCTTACGTAAAGGGAGTTGGTAACCCCGTTCCACACCCTCGCGAACGAACTCCTCGAAGATCATGTCCTGGATAAAGTTGGCCTCCATGAAATAGTCGATGATGGCCTTTCCATGCAGGGATTCATGGAAGTCGTACCAGTGCCGTACCAACTCGTTGATCGAACATTTACGCACGAACACATGCAGGATATGGAACTCGGTACCGGTCTTGCCCAGGGTGACGATCGCCTTAAAGTCCGAGGTGGCGGTATTTTTGAATGAGGGGTCGCAATAGGAGACGATGTATTCGTACTTGGAAAAGGAGAGCGGCTCGATGTAATCGACCCATTGCTGCTTAAAGACACTGCCCTCGACAATCGGCTCGTTAAAGAACTCGGCGGATGCCCGGCGGTGACCGATCGTGTCGATCATCTCGTTGATCTGCTTTACGGTGTATTTCTGTCCCCACGAGGGGCGTCCTTTGCTGTCCAGGGCATTGACACGGGAGGTGACGAACTTAACGTTCTCCGAGAACCGGCTCACCAGGGAGTCGGTAGCGATCTTGTTTCCAACGACGATAAACCGACCGGCGCCCATGTCCATCGAACCCATCAGGGCCTGCAGGCTCCAGTCATAGGCCTGGCTGACCCGGTTGGGGTTGCGTACCAGCTCGTCATCATCCACGTCGTCCATGACGATATAGTTAGGTCGTGCCTGGCGGTGACGCAGTCCCCGGGGTGATTGTCCGCGTCCAAGGGCAAAGAAGGCGCAACCGGTCTTGGTAAAAAAACGACCGTCTTCCCAGTTGCCCAGGGAGTTAAGTTTTCCAAAGTCATTTTGTAAAAGGCGGTTCTCCATGAACTCGGCCTGGATGTCCGATAGCAGGGTCTTGGCGTTGTCATAGCTCTTGCCCACCAGGATCATGATCAGGGGCTTATTCAGGTTCTGGATCATGATCCAAAGGGGGATCATGATGTTAAAGTGGGTGCTCTTGGCGTGCGCCCGGGCCCACATGGCCACGAACCGTGCGGCGGCGTTATTCTTAACCAGGTTGGCCGCCTTGATATGGAACCAGGCGGAGTCAATCGGCTTGCCGGTTTCCGAGTGACGGCAATAGTGGGGGAAGTAATAGGAGGTGAATTCCCGGTAGTCCTCCCGCAGGCGATCGATGCGGTGACGCTTCTGCAGCTCCGATTCGTTGAAGGTGACATCGGTATAGGTTGCGATCAGCTCGCGTGTGGCACGGAAACGCTCCAGGGCGGCGATATCTTTTTTGGTCAGGCTCATTTGCTATCGAGTATCTTGGCTTTCTCCTCCAAAAAGTTCATCAGGGTGTCGGCCAGTGGTTTTAGCTGAGTTGGGTTGATGCGCCTGCAATGCTCGATGATCTCATCGCAGATCATTACGCGCAGGGACAAGTCAATGTCATTTCTCTTCAAAGCTTTAATCTTGCTCTGAATCTTGGATATGGCATCGGCATAAGTATTCATCTCCTTGATGTTTCCCTCATCTAAACTCAGCATCATTCCCTGGATCTTCTGGATGATCTTGTAGTAACCGGCGATCAGTTCCGGCTCGGTGATCGAGATGGCGGTCTTTATGGTCTTCCATCCCCCGTCTTTAGCCCAGAGTGACAAGGTCTTTTCGGTACTGCGGATCGACTCTGCAATCTCCTTTTGGGTCATGTCCGTACTCATGAATAACTCGTACGCTAATTTCTTGAGGTGGTTTTCTTTCGCCATAGGGCCATCGAATTTGTTGCAAAGTTGATTTAGCAAGGGACACAAAGCAAATCCAATTTTCTATTAGTACCGAAAATCGGTACGCATTGTCCGGAATTTAGGTACTAATAGAAAACCCGATTTGCTTTGAACCTACATAATAAATCATATTTGCAGCCATTCAATAACCCGTGGGTCACTTTAAAACCAGAAACAACAAAAAATGACGTTCCGAAAAACCTTTATCATCTCCACCGAGGCACTCAATACTTACGGTACCTGGATCCTGCTTTCGGGCATCAAGCTGGATAACTTTAAAAAGAACCCGGTCGCCTTTTATGATCACCATACCTGGGAGCTGCCCATCGGTCATTGGGAGAATATCCGGATCGAGAACTCGCAACTTCTGGCCGACATCGTGATGAACGAACTGGATGTCCAGGAGAAAGTCTATATCGACAAAATCAATCAGGGTGATCTGCGGGGGGCCAGCGCCGCCTTCGATCCCTTGACGTTCTCCTCCGATCCCCAGTTCATTAAACCCGGACAACGGATCGAGGCGGTTATCGAGAGTGACCTGGTCGAGGTGAGTTTGACTCCGCTTCCGGGCAATAACGACTGCTTGGCCCTCAGTCGCAACGGCAACCGGTTGCAACTGTCCGGTACCTCGGACGAGGGCCTGATCAAAGAAGTGTTACCTCTTTTAAAAATCGAAAGTCATATGAAAAAAATCAATTTGAAACTGAATCTCAAGGAAGAGGCCGATGAGGCCGAGATCCTTCAGGCGATCGAAAGGTTGCAGCTCACTGCTACTCGTGCCGATGGCTTGCAAACCAACTTCATTACCCTTGGCAAGAGCATATTGCCGGATGGTGAACCGCAGGTAATGTTTGAGGATCTGGCCAAGACCAACCCCGAACAGGCCGTCAAGTTCTTAAAGCTCCAGCGCAAGGAAGGCGATGACAAGCCGATTGTCGAGCGCATCAGTGATCTACTCAAGCTCAGTAATACTGCTGCTGCTGCTGCTGCTCAGGAACCGGAAGAGACCTTCGACAGCCTCCAGAAGAATGACCCTGCCCGGCTGCTGAATCTAAAGCGTACGGATCCTGCGAAGTTTCGTGAGCTGCTTCAGAAACACGAGGCCGCTAAAAAGGTCAAAAAATAACCATTAACCAGGGCCAAGGAGAAAATCAGTTCAAAAAAAATCATTAACCAATTCATCTTTAACTACCATGAAATCAAAATCCATCATCTTCTTATTGTCGGCCCTGCTCTTTAACTGTGTCGTGGGCTCTTTTGTGGCATCCGCCCTGGGCTATAACCCCCTTGCAGGCATGCTCATTGTCAACGGCGGGGGTATTGTGCTGCACTATGCCAATATGCCTGCCACCAACCTTTACGCAGGCCTGGCCAAAGAGATCTGGCTGCCGGATATCATCGAACAGTTCATTCCCGATACCTCGTTCTTAAGTGAAGCCCGATCGATGGATCAGTTCGTGGATAACGATAAGATCAACCTGGCTGAAGCGGGATTGGAACCGAACGTACTGGTCAATAACATCACCTACCCGGTACCGTTTGCCGAACGCTCGGATAACCCCCTGGAGATCGTCCTGGATTACTTTGATACCGAGGGTACGGTACTGCGCAACGCGGAACTGGCCGAGCTCTCGTATGACAAACGCACCTCGATCATCAACCAGCACCAGAACGCGCTTCGTAAGAAATTCGCCCGCAAGGCGATCCATGCCTGGGCGCCCACATCCAACGACACGCTCACCCCGGTGTTGCAAACCTCCGGAGCGGCCATGAACGGCTTAAAGTCCATCACCTTTGCCGACATCCTGGATCTGGCCACCAAGTACGACATGATGGAAACCGAAGGTACTCGCGTACTGGTGCTGCATCCCATCCACTTCCGTCAACTGATCAAGGAAGACATCCTTTTGATGAAAGACATCATCGGCAACGGCAAGGAGCTGTTCACCTTCAAGATCTACCGCTATGCCCGCACCCCGGTCTTTAACAAGGCAACGGGCGTGAAGGCAGCTTTCGGAGCTGCTGCAGCACCGCTGACCGACACCATCTCTTCGGTTGCCTTCTTGGGCAGCGAAGTAATGCGTGCCCTGGGCACCTTCACCATGTTCGAACGTCTGAATGATCCCGAACAGAAGGGCGACATCATCAACTTCCAGATGCGGGGAGTTGCCCTTCCGGTACGTAACAAGTACATCAGCGCCATCTACTCACCGGCTTCGGCTTAAACCTTGTTTGAATGGCCGCCGTGGAAACCATCATCGCCAACGTCTTTGCTCCTGTTATCACCTCCCTGGTTGCCTGGCTCACAGTGCGGCGTAAGCAAAACGCAGAATCCACTAACCTGGAAGCTGCCGCCTACGCCGCGCTCGTTGAGCCACTAAAGAGCACCATCAAATGCCTGGAGGATCGGATTCTGCGCGTGGAAGAGGAAAACAAGTCAATACGGCAACAGAATTACGAATTGCTCTGCCAGGTTCGCACCCTTCGCCAGGAGAATGCCGACCTGAAGGAACTGGTAGAGAACTTTAAACGTGGGAGAGTACCAAAAAAAAATTCATGAAAAACCTGATCTTCATCTTGATAATGTGTGTGTGTGCAGTTTCCTGCCGGACCTCTCGTCTTACCACGATTGAGTCCGACAGGCAAACTGTTAAGACATCTCAGGACAGCTCCTGGGTGAAAGAGACCGTCAAAGTCGACACCTTTCGTGTCAAAGCCGATACGGTACGGTTATTCTTAACACACGGGATGTTGTCTGACACCAACCTGCCTGTCCTTGAGAAACACTCCGGGCGGGCTACCTTAACAGCCAAGCGCACTTCCGGGGGGATCGTTTTGACAGCCTCCTGCGATTCCCTCGAGGCGCTGCTGTTAAACAAGACGGTGGAAGCCTATCACCTGCGCTTGCAACTCGATAATGAGAAGTTATCCCGCAGCATAAGCGATTCCAAAACCACGGTGGTCTATAAAACCCCCTGGGGTTTGATTATCCCTTGTGTCATCGTTTTGTGCTGTGTTTTACTCTTTGAATTTTTGAAAATCAAAAAATTTATACCATGACAAAACTTGTTAAAAGTGCCGGTAAAGGAAGCAATCCTCCGGGTAAAAATACATCAGACAATGCCAAAAAGGCGATAGCCTTAAAGCAGTCGATCGATGAAAAGCTGGAAGCTTATAACGCCCTCAGTGATGAGGACAAGGCAAAAGAGGACGCGGGCCTTGCGATGCTCGAGGAGATCAATGCCCTCGAAGATGAACTGCTCGATCTGATCGAAGTCGACCAGGACGATGAAACCGATCCGGAGGACCTCCAGACGATGAAACCGTATTTCGATACGTATCCGGATGAGGACATCCTTCATAAAACCTCAGACGGGCAGGTGTTCCTGAACAAGGACAAACAGTGGGCTGCCTATCACCAAAAGAGGATCGATCCCCAGACCAAAGTACAAACCATTAAACGCCCGTAAGCTATGCCACTGCCAAATTTAAAGATATTACTCAGCAACGGGGGCCTTGGAAGGGTCGTTCCCACCGCTGACGCCACTGCCGGGTTGATCCTTAGCGGGGTCGCGGTGGTGGACAAGATCCAACTGCTGGATCCCCGCCAGATCTTCTCCTCAACCGCCATGACGGATTTGGGGATCACCGAAGATACCAACCCGCTCGCCTTTAAGGAAATCACGGCCTTCTACAACCAGTTTGGCGAAGGCGCCGAGCTCTGGGTGATGCTGGTAAGCGATGCCACCTCCCTGTCCGACATCTGCCTTAAGACCGGGGTGATCGCGCCGAAGCTTCTCAAGGCAGCCAAGGGCACGATCTGCATTTTGGGTATCAACCGGGTTCCTGCCGCCGGGTATACTCCCGAGATCACCGAGGGACTCGACAGCGATGTCCTTCAGGCGGTGATGAACCTGGATGCCTTGCGCAAAGAGTACTTCGATAAGTTCCAACCCTTCAGGGCGATCTTACCGGCACTCGGATTCACCAAGGAGACGGTGGGCGATCTGCACAACTTCCGCCAGAACTCCAACCCGGGCGTGGGTGTGGTGCTGGGAAGCGACAACTTGGATGGCACCTGCGCTGTGGCAATGGCCCTGGGCCGCTTGGCCTCGGTGCCGGTACAGCGCAACATCGGACGGGTCAAATCGGGCGACGTTGGACTTCTGAAGGCTTACTACCCGGACGGCACCCCCGTCGAAGCATTGGAAGATGCCGCCGACTCGATCCACGACAAAGGGTATATCTTTTTCCGCACCTTCGCCCGCATGAGCGGATTCTTTTTCAACGACGATCCCACAGCAACACGTAACGATGACGATTACTGCAGCCTGTCCAAAGGCCGTACCATCGACAAAGCGGCCACCATCGCCTACACGACCTACGTGGTTGAGCTCCTGGACGACGTGGAAGTGGATAACAAGACCGGCAAGTTGCCCCCATCATTAACTGGGTACTTCCAGAGCAAGATCGAAAATGCCATCTCGGTCGACATGGCCGGAGAGATCAGCGGGGTGGATGTGTTTGTCGACCCGGCCCAGAACCTTCTCTCTACCGACAAGATCGCCATCAAGCTAAGGATCATCCCCCGCGGACAGATCAAAGCCATCGAGGTCGACCTCGGATTTACAAACCCTTTAATTGCTTAAACCATGACGGGACCATCATTTAATTCATCTGAATACGCCTGGCGTGACCTTGAAGTGACCTTCATGGGCCGGGTCATTGGCCGGTTGCTCGAGGTCAAATACAAAGTCACCCAGGAGCACAAGGAGTTCTATGGCCGCGGCTCGGAACCGCACGGCATCAACTCCGGGAACAAGAAGTACGCCGGTTCGATCAAGGTCGGACAGAGCGAACTCGAGGCAATGGTGATCAAGGCCAAGGAGATTGACCCCACCAGCGATCCGACAGACTTTCCGATGGTGGACATTGCCATCGCCTATTCCAAGAACGGCATCGTCACCCGCGATACGGTCACCTCGGCGAAGTTCACCGACTTCGAAAAGGGACTCAAGCAGGGCGACACCGAGATGGAAGTCGAACTTCCCTAGATCTCCCTGGGCATTCGCTACGGCGTTTAATCATTAACGAATCTAAAGATGACAAAAGTCACAAAAACCACAGTCACCGCGAGCCAGATCCAGGCATGGAAAAACCAGCATGGATCTGACTGCGTTTGGCGTTACAAGACCAGGGATGGACTTGTGGCATATTTCAAGAGCCCGGATCGTAAGATCATCTCCTGCTCAACGGCTGAGAGTGGAAACGATAAGATGAAATTCAGGGAGCTTCTCGTCAATAACTGCTGGCTCGGCGGGGATGAGCAGATCCGCACTGTAGATAAATACTTCCTGGGACTTACCTCCAGGATATTGGCCCTGGTAGAAGTAGTGGAGGGCAAGTTGGAAAAAATTTAGCCGAGGCACAAGTAAAGCCGCACCAGTGGCTTCGGCAAAGCAATGCCCTGCTGAGGTACTTCTACCACGAAGACCCGGATCTATGGACGGATGAGTTGTGGGTCCAGCGGCTGGCAGAATTAGAATGGGTGCGTAACCAGGAACGAGGAGAATAACAATGAGCGACGACGGCAAAGTGCAATACATCATGGATATCGTCACCTCGGGTGATGAGAAAATCCATGAACTGACCAAGGCCTACGACATCTTGAACGCGCACGCGGACAAGTTCTCCAAACTCAATATCGATTCCCCGATTTTCCGGCAGCTCTCGCGCGATGCGAAGGTATTTCGCACCGGGGTGTTTGCTACAGGCTCCTCGGTGGATGGATTAAAGAGCCGGTTAGACCGATTGAACGCAGGCCGAGACCGCGCCTTCCGTACCGATCACATCGAGAAGTACAACAAGATGATCAAACAGACCGAGGCCGAACTCAAGAAGCTTCAGTTAGCTGAAGAGGCAACCGGTCAAGGAGGTGGCGGAAGTGTATTTAGTGGCATGGGCGCCGTCTTCGGAGGCATGGCCGGAGTGCAATTGGCTCAAAAGGCCATCGATATGCTCAAGGAAGGGGCCACGAAGGCCTTTGAAACAACGGCCAAATATGAGAAAATGGAAACGGTACTGCGTACTGCCTTCCAGAGCAATAGCAAGGCGAAGGAAAGCGTGGCTATGATCACCGACTTCGCCTCCCATACTCCCTTCCAGGTAGATGCTCTTACCGATTCATTTCTGCGCCTGGTCAATAGAGGTTTCACTCCCACCTACCAGCAGATGACTAAACTGGGCGATCTGGCTGCCTCCCAGGGCAAGGACTTTGAACAATTGACCGAGGCACTGCTCGATGCCGAAGTTGGTGAATACCGCATGTTAAAACAGTTCGGGGTTAACGCGGTGGACAAAGGATCCAAGATCGAGTTTCAGTTCAAGAACCACAAAACGCTAATTGATAAATCCGCTGAGGCCATCCGTAACTATGTGGTGAGTTTGGGCGGTATGCAGGGAGTAACCGGTGGGATGGCCAACATATCCAAGACACTCTCCGGACAGGTGAGTAACTTAAAGGACTCCTGGGATCTTCTCTTTAAAGATATCGGGGACAAGAATCACGGCTTTTTCAGTGATTTCATTAGTGATCTCCATAGTGGAGTTGAACTGATCAAAGGTTGGGTAGAAGTTCCATTCTCCGATTCACTCTATGAAGAGCAATCAAGAATGGATTCATTGGTCGATGTGATTACCGATGTGAATACATCGACTGAAGAACGATTGAGTCTCTTATCTGACCTGCAGCAAAAATATCCGGAGTATTTCGGGAATATCGATATCGAGACGGTCAAGAACGAGGATCTACGTAAGAAACTCGATGAGGTTAACCAGGAATATGAAAAGAGGATCGATCTGCAAGCTAAAACTGAGATTGCTGATAAGGCAAATAAAAAAGAACAGGAATCACTTCAGGATGTATTACGCTATAAAGAGCAGCTTGCTCTTTTGAAACGATTAAAAGCAATCAAAGACCCTGATAAAAGATCGCTTGTAATTCAGGAAATGAAAGACAATTCTCCGGGTTTTAACATGTTCAATAAAGAAGGATCCCTGAATGATCTTTTATTTAGTAATAAACAGGTAGATGAATTTGTAAAATACTACGAGGTTAAGAAAACCGAAGCTGAGAAAAAACATAACGCAGTAGCCTCGGAAGCTGTCAGTGCAGACAACGAAAAGAAGTCAGCCCAACAGGAAAAAGATCTACAGGCGGCTGGAAAGTTTTATGAAACGCTTTGGAATGGTAGTACATCATTCGAAAAAACGTTAATGGGTGATGTGAAGCTCTTATCTGAGTTTAGAATTCTCTATGATAAGGCACTTCATACAAAGGATGATGCAGCTATTGCCCGTTTATTGGAAATAATGAACGGTAAGGGTAAATCTAAGCCTGGTTCAGTATCAGCATCCGGTGGCGCTGAGGGAACCGGCTCGGCTGTCAATAACTCGATCACCAGCGGTGGACCCCGTGACACCCAGATCAATATTACCATTCAGAAACTCCAGGACAAAACCGAGATCCATGTCTCATCCCTGGGCGAAGGCGCCCAGAAGATGGAAGACGTGGTGGTGGGCCACCTGGTTCGCGCGATCAACTCCATGAACTCCAAACAGTGATGCGGGTAGAACACGACCTATATAATATACTCAGAACCACCGGGGTCATCGCCCCGCCCTTCCCTTTTCCTATCCTCCCGGGTAGCGACAATCCCATTGCCCGCAGTTTCACCACAGCCTTGCAGAAAGCCACCCAGAAACGTGCCAATTCGCAAGGCCGTAACGAAACCCCACTCTGGGGAGAGAGCCTCTTAGGGCGCCCCGTTTTCATGCCTGCCAAGATGGCCATCGGCGATGATTACGAGATCGAACTGCCCTCCCCGCTGATTACCATCTCCGGACAAAAGACCATCGTGGAGACTCCCCTGGTGGGCCAGGACGGCACGGTCAAGGAATACATCAACATCCAGGACTATTCCATTAAGATCGTGATCACGATCATCAACAAAGACGACACCTACCCGGAGAGCAAGTTCTACGAGTTTGTCAAACTCTGGAAGAAAAAAGAGGTGATGACCTTAAAGTGCGCATTGACGGATCTGTTCCTTCAGGCCAAAGATAATGCCGTTATCACCGGCTTTAACACCCCCGACATGCAGGGCATCATCAACGCCCAGGTGATCGAATATACGCTCAAAAGCGACTGGTATTACGAATTAGAACTATCCTAATGTTTGTGCTCACGGCTAAAATAACGATCGGCAAGGCGACCTTCAAGTTCGTCAATGATGTGGTGATCAAAAAGAGCATCCATTCCATTGAGCAGAGCGCCGTAATCAAGCTGCCGCTATCCGGGGTCGTGAAATCAGATACCGGATCGGTTAAGAAAGTCAACATCGCCGACCAGATCAAAAGCGGCGACAATGTGGAGATCCAGTTAGGTTATGACGGCAAGCTAAAGACCGAATTCAAGGGACAGGTTTACCGGATCAACTACAAGAACCTTTTGGAGGTGGAATGCGACAACGTCTATTCGATCCGTCACAACACCGTTGCTAAGACCTGGAGTCAAATCACGTTAAAAGACCTTTTAAACGAGGTTTTAACGGGTGTTACCCTCTATGACAAGATGCCACAGATCACACTTTACAATGTGGCCTATAAATACAAGAGCATCCTTTGGATGCTGGAGGATTTACGCACCAAATACAACCTGTCGATCTTCTTTCTGGAGGATGGATCCCTTTATGCCGGTTTAACTTACGGATACTCCAACGGCAACGTGAAGCTGAACCTGCGCAAGAACGTGATCAATCCGGATGAGCTGAAATGGATCGATGCCGCCGATGTGAAGCTCAAGATCAAGGCGATCGACTATACCCGCGATGGCAAGAAGATCGAAGCCGAGGTGGGAGATAAGGACGGGGAGATCCGCACGATCAGTCTTTATAACGTGGCCGATAAAGCATCCCTGGAGAAACTCGCTTCAGCGGAGATGGAAAAATACAAGTACTCCGGGTACCGGGGACAGCTAACCTCTTTTTTGATCCCGCAGATCACCCCTTGCATGAACGCGGATCTGACCGATCCCACGTTTCCATCCCGCGGCGGATCCTATTACGTGGAAAGCGTGGAGACCCGTTACGGCCTTGGGGGAGGGCGCCGCATTTCAACACTTGGAATAAAAGTACTCTAATGGGACACGAAAAAGAACTCCAGGAAGCAAAACGCACGCTGCAGGACATGTTCGGTGCCCCGATCCAGGTCGAGCAGGCTGAGGTTAAGGACGTGGATGAAACCAGTCGGTCGATGACCGTCATTATCGATGGGTACGATAATTTCTTCTGTCGCCTGCAGGCGATCACCGACCTCAAAGAGGGAATCTACGTGGTTCCCAAAAAAGGATCCCAGGTCCTGGTGGGCCGGATCAACAACGATGAGTTTCGCTACCTGGTCTATGCCGCCGAGATTGACAAGATCGTCTTTAAGATCGGAAAGTCAACCGGGGAGATCAAAGACGGACTGATGACATTCAATGATGGGAATAACGGGGGCCTTACCAATACTCCGGAATTGAAAGATCAGTTAGCCAAACTTACGAAAAGGGTTGATGACATCATCGCGGCTATTCAATCACCCACGGTGATCGCAACCCCGCAGGATGGTGGAAAATCACTCTGGAGCTTGTTTAATGTCCAGATTGCACAAATCCAGGACAAAGAGGATTTCTCAAAAATCGAGGATAAAAAGATCAAACATTGATTAAGGTAACCGACATATTGATGGATCAGGCAACCGGCGACATCGCCTGTGTAAACGGCGACTTTGTAATTGGAGATGCCACAATTCAGCACCAGGCAGATCTGATCGTGAGCAAGAAGGGCGAATTCAAGGAAAGCCCGTTGGTGGGTGCCGGTGTGGAGATGTTCCTCAATGACGACCAATATGACATGCTCAGGGAGATACGCAGCGAGTTCGAAAAGGACGGTATGGAAGTTAATGCCATCGACCTGGTAGAGGGTAATGATGGGAAATCGAAGATCACTACAGATGCAGACTATATAGCATGAGACGGGTAATCGCAGAAAGCGGACAGACATTGATCGACCTATCCATCCAGGAGATGGGAAGCATCGAGGGCCTTTTTGACCTATCGGATGCAAATCCGCTGATCCCGATCGATGTGGCCATCGCCCCCGGGACACCGGTTCGCATACCTGATACCATATATAATGCACAGGTGGCCGACTATTACAAAAAGAACGCTTTACGTCCATCCAGCGGCTTGGGCGAAGAGATCACAATACCCTTAGACGATGACTCCATGATTAGACAAACGCTCAACTACGATCTTATAAACGGGGATCAGGAGTTTCCCGGGGTACGCCTGCATTCGATCAAAAACCGGCTGACAGTGCAGATCAACTATACCGGGTTGACATCCAGCATGGTCAAGTTCTCTATTGATCACTCCCTGGACGGTCTACAATGGAGTCAGGTTCCGGACTCCGGATATACCCTGGATCCAACCCGCTCATCCCATACTTATGTCATCATCGGGCTTTTGACCAATTACGTGCGTGGCCACGTGGAGTTGGGTGAACCCTGTCATGGTATCATCACTGAAATACTTTGGAAATATGAGTAAGACCATCAAAGAATATTATGATCAGCTCAATGCCGTCAAAGCCTCCATGAGCGAGCTGGATTCCTTCGTGGTGTCAGCGGATAACAACTCCACGAGCGATACTGCCGATGAGCTGGTACTCGATCTTACTTCCAACAGCAAGGTGGCCAACTGGAGACTGTGGTTATGGATCTTCGCGGTAGGCAGTTGGATCATCGACATGCTCTTTGATCGCCAGAAGGCGGATATCACCGCGATCATGGATGCAAAGCGTTGTCATCGCCCCCAGTGGTATGCCCAGGAGTCTAAGAAGTTTCAGTATGGTTATGCCTTGGTCTGGGCCAATAATCAATGGGAATACGCCACGGACGATGCTGCCTCGAGGATTGTTAAATACTGCGCCGCCTCGGAAAAGAAAAACGGGACGGTGACCCTGAAGGTGGCCACCGAAGTGAATGGCGCCCGGGTTCCCTTGACGGTTCAGCAGTTTGAAGCCTTCAAGGAGTTCTGGGCCAAATGGAAGGATGCCGGGGTGAGGTTAGAGTTTGTCAACCTGCCAGCCGATAACCTGAAGATTGACGTTGTGATCGTTCGCGACCGCATGGTCTTAAATTCAGACAACTCACTCATTCGCTCCAATTCCGTGTTCCCCATCAAAGATGCCCTCTCAGCTTTTGCCCTGGGACTGGAATTTGACGGGGTGATGATGATTTCAAAGTTAGAGGATGCTATTCAAGCCGCTGAAGGGGTTGTGGATGTCAAGATAAAACATGCTTATTTGATGCCATCCGGAGGTATTTACACGGAAATCGCCATGTCAAGCGATACAGCATCCGGGTACCTGACGATATCCCAGTCTTCCTTATATGAATACAGTGATTCAGTACAAGTAGCCGTAACTATCGGATGATCGAGTTCTCCTTATATAAGATCGCAAAGATCCTGCTTCCCCAGGCTAAACGTAAAGCCTGGTTTATGGCATGGACCTATGTTTTTGTCTCTCCCTTGTTTGGGATCATCGAGCAGCTTCGCCTTTATTGGGACATTGAGGATCGAATTGCCAAGATGACGCCCCAGGTGTGTTTTCTGGAAAAGTACCTCAACGATAAATACAACCGCACGGATATCCGCATTGCGGACGGGTACGAACTTGGCCCCTGGGCATGGAAGGGAGGTCCACCGGTAGGGCAGACGGATCTCTATATGATCGAGCCTTATAATTACTGTTATACCGAAGATGACACGATATCGGTGGACTTTGTGGTCAAGGTCCCCTTTGTCCTGGAGTCGGAATGCAATACGATCGCGGCCATCGTGCAATATTTCAAGCTGGCAGGCAAATCATTCATTATACAACTCATATAATATGGACAGGTTATTATCAATTGATGGCGGTCAGCCTATACGCCCGGAGGATTGGGAATTCATTCAAAACGTGGAACAAGCTTTGTTGGCTGCCATCCTTAATGGGTTGCTCCCTGAAAACACGGGTTTCAAGGTTTGCGGATTGGACATAACCAACGTGGGTGGCATTATCACCATAGCGGAAGGGTATTACTTTGATGGCCAGGAAATCGTCTATATACCCGCTACCGAGGTTCACCAAGGTGACGATGGCCTGCTGTGTATAACAATCACTTCGACCACATCGACACAGCGTACCTTTCATGACTTAAGCGTTCATGACGTCTGGGAACTGCGCCGGGGAACAATCACATTTGAGGCAACCGTCCCCCCGGGAAGCGTTGCCTTTAACTCAAGTCCGCTGATAGATCAACTCGCCGCAGAGATCTTAACGCATCTTAACGCCGGTTTAACCACGATCGGGACCCTGGCCTATATGAGCGGTTTTTCACATGCTACCGGTTACTCCTGGGCATGGTTCGGAAAGAACACCCTGAACTGTTTCATGATCTTAGGGTCATTTCACGCCACTGTGGCCGGTGGCCAGATCTTTACCCTGCCGGTGGGCAATCGTCCATCAGGTGATATCGTAGGCTTCTTCTTTAACAAGACCAATACACCAGGTGTTGTAACCATCAAGAAGAATGGCCAGGTGTTCGTGGATGGCGCCTCATTAACTGAGGTGAACTACATTTCTTTTCAGTATTTCAACACATTCATCGACCCGGTACAGGGAACACTTCCTGCCCTGGGGGGAAACACGATAGGAGTCGACTAAATGGACGGGACCTATAAATATATCAATCTTCTGACTGCCGGAGGATCCGGCAACTCAGGCCAGTACCATGAAGTGGCATACAACAATACAACCGAACTGACGATTTTTCACGGATGGCATCGCTTTCCTATCGTTACGATTCTCGATGAGCAATTGGATGAGATCGAGGCCGACGTCGACAACGTGGATTTTAACTCTGTAATAGTCAGGTTTGACACGCCCAGATCAGGAAAAATAATTTTAACATAACCTTTTAAATTCGATAATAATGTCAAAAAAACTCACGACCGGTGCCGACTTCTGTAAGAGCCAGGCCCGTAATATGGTAATCCATAAAGTATCCGCCTTACCAGCCACCAATGTCTCCGTACCTGGGCAGATTGTCTACCTGGAGGATGATTTTCACCTGTACTTCTATGGTGAGGGTGGATGGATCCAGCTGCCGATCATAGCGAGTGACCTTCAACTTGGAAACGTGATCAATGTCGCCCAGATTCCACAATCCTATCTTGATCCCGATGCTGCTTTAACAGCTAATTCCAACGCGAAGGTTGCGACTCAGCGCGCGACTAAGCAGTATGTTGACAGTGTGGCCAGCTATATCCTTGGGCAGGCTACAACAGGATTGGTGTATAAAGGGATATTCGATGGTACGAAGACTATCGCGGCTAATGGCATAACAGCAATTACCAAGGGGTGGTTCTGGAAGGTGAATCCCGGAGGAACAGCCTCAGGCATTCATTCACCCACCGGGTTAACGCCGGGCGACATGCTGATCGCCAATGCTACGAAAAGCAGTGGTATTACTGCCGCAGACTTCGATTATGTCCCTGAATTGATGAGCGCAGATGTGGTTTTGCTTACTGCAGTTCAGACCCTCACGAATAAGACCATCGATGCGGCTCACAATACGATCTCAAATATTGGTTTCAATCAGATGGATCCTCTATTCATCAACAACGATGAATCACTGGCACTGCAGGGGAATGGATATGATGAAATACCTTCAGTGGCAGCCGTTATATCATACGTTGCAAATCAGATTTACCAATCAAAAAACCCATATACAGCTAACATAAACAATCTGGCATCCGGCACAATCACGGCAGCCACTCATGAAAAAGGCGTTAACGTTATTGTCAGGCTGTATGAAACCGTTAATAATGTACGCACAGAGATTGAAGCCGATATCTCACTCAACGATGCCGGTGACGTATCCTGGAGCACTACTACGCCCATTACCGGACAGATCATCATAACCAGATAAGATGGCCAAGAAATTCAAATCATCGATCGACCTGCAGAAGAACCAGCTTCTGCAGGCCGCATTTGAGAACCGATCCTCTAATCCGACCAATCCAGTACTGGGTCAGGTATATTACAACACCACCGGGCACTGTGTTATGGTATGCACCGGGATTTCGCCGGTATTATGGGCTGCAATTACCTCAGGTGGCGTATCCTATGAGAACTGGAAGCCGGTTAGCTTCGCAGTCACCGGAGATGATACGCTCGATATCGACACTGGAGGCGATCACCACCAGGAGATCATGCGGTCCCTCATTCGTTGCAGTGGATCGAAATTCGGGTATATTTCCGAAACCGGCTTCCGGGAAGATGGCTCTACATATATTAAGGTATGCATGAGTGATCCTCTTGATACCAACGACACGAACTTCGAGGTAGCGTTCAACATCAAGGTGGATCAGTATGCGACGTTAATGTCGGTCCCAGGTGATCTTTTCCCATCGAATGATATCCAAGGTAACTGGATCGGATATGTTGCAGTACCCAGCCTGATTCTGCCTATAGATGTATCCCTGACCAATCTTCCTGAAGGGGTTGATGTATATTGCAATGTCAGGATTAATGAATCTACGAACCTTTTTACGACCGATATCAATTTGCATGGTGATCGGTTTGTGCAGGCTGCTCGTCCGGATGTCAATGAGATTGGACGTGGGGATAACCTTTCCGTGATCGTTACGGATATGGCAGGAATTTCAACGGCCACAAATCTTCAGGTTAGAGTGTATGTAATACCCAAGACGATTATTGGCTACGGAGAATAGATTTAATGGAGGCATAAGCACCTATTTACTAACCATTAAATACTATTTAAATGAAACCAGAACTAAAGACCCCCATATCCTATTATGGGGGAAAGCAGCAAATGCTGCGACACATCTTACCCATCATCCCTGAGCATACGTTATACTGCGAGCCCTTCTGTGGAGGGGCTGCTGTTTATTGGGGAAAGCCACCTTCAAAGGTTGAAGTCATCAATGACACGAATGAGGAGCTGATCAATTTCTATCGTGTTTTGCAGCTTCAATTTCCGGCCCTTAGCAAAAAAGTAAAGGCGACACTTCATTCCAGAAAGCAGCACCGGCAGGCATGGGAAGCATATCAGCATCCAGAAGATCATGACCCGGTCACCAGGGCATGGGCAATATTTGTATTGTCATCCCAGGGATTTGCCTCTCAATTAGGCAAGTCCTGGGGCTACGATCGCAAAAAAGGAAGTGTGGCCATAAAGGTAATGAATGCTAAAAGGCGTTTCACTGAGGCTCTCACTGAGCGTATAGAACGCACTCAGATCGATTGCCAGGATGCCCTGAAGGTGATCAAGGCATTTGACTCTGAAGATAGCTTCTTTTATGTAGATCCTCCCTATCCCAATACCAACTGCGGCCATTATAAGGGATATATGATGGAAGACCTTGACCAGCTCCTGCAGGTGCTATCCAGGATCAAGGGCAAGTTCCTTTTAAGCAACTACCCGCTTGATCTGATTGCTCAGTATAGTAAGGATCATGGATGGCATCAAAGGGCGTTTAAACTGCCTTTAAGCGCCTCTAAAAAGGCCGTTAAATCCACGAAGATTGAAGTACTGACGGGGAACTACCCGATATAAAAAAAGCCCAGACGCATTATTGAAAGTACCACCCCTCAACAATTAAGGCTTTAACACCCCTGTCTGGGCTTTATGTTAATGGAAACATAAGCCGTGATTAGTATTTAGTCAAGGGGTGGTTTTCAAATATATTAAAAAGGAACTAACAAAACAGGAAGGATTGAAAAAAGTTGTTAATTTGTGATGATTTTAACGGCAAAGTTAAAAAAGAAAAAATCCGCGAAAATTTATCCCTTTTGATTAAAAAATTTATCCCTTTTAATTTCCGAATTATAGAATGAAGGATTCTTTTCACTTCTGTTCTGAAATATTTACAAAAGTACATATAAAAAATGAAAAGTGAAAAATGAAAAATGAAAAGTGAAAAGGGGACATTCCTTCCCCCCTTCCTTTTTTCAAGAGAGCGGGACTTAGGGGGGTAAAAACAGAGGGTATTACAATTAGAAAAATCTATTCACTTTCCGAACTCCGTTGCTATCAGATTTGGAGGTCACAAATTGTGACCTCCAAATTTGAAATTCATCCATGTTGAGTTCAAACATAAAATCTTCCGGAAACCTGTTTTTATTCCTTCTGACAGCTTGTTTAAGGTGTTTCGTCTCAACTCCATAAAGCACAGCAAGGTCACGATCTAACATAACCTTTTGACCTCGAATAATAAATATCTGGCTGATGATGACCTCATCGGGTAAATAGTCCATTGCATTTCTTTTCCCTTAATCGGTCGAAAGGGTAAAAGGTGATATATTTTTCGAAATAATTTTTCCCATGACAGCCAGCACCTGACAACAAAAAAAGTCCCCCTCTCTTTTTTTTAAAGAGAGGGGGATTTAGGGGGTGAGTTCTTATGCGGGCAATGTCAGATCAGCAGCGAATGGTCTGCTCAATCGCCCAGTCCAGGGCGCGGCGGATCATGGCGGGATCGGGTTTTTCGATGAAGCCTTTTTCGGTCATCATGTCGGTGAGGCCGCGGGAATATTCGATGTCTTTCCTTGCTTTTTCAAAGGCCTCTTCACGGGTCATATGGATACGTGCCACACCATCCTTGATGGCCTGCATGGCGACGTCGGCAGATTCCTGTGGGAAGACGGCTGCTTCCTGCATGTTGGGAACGATGTTCTCGGTGTTGATGCCTCTTTTCTCGGCATAGTCGGCCAGCGAATGGGCGGCAGCTATAGCCATGTTGTCGGTGATTTTCCTGGCCCTTACCATCAGGGCACCTTTCAGGATGCCCGGGAAACCGATGGAGTTGTTTACCTGGTTGGGGAAGTCGCCCCGGCCGGTGGCTACAATGAATGCTCCCTCTTCCTTGGCTGCATAGGGATAGATCTCGGGTACCGGGTTGGCACAAACGAACACGATTGATTTCGGCGCCATGCTCCTCACCCACTCACGCTTGATCACATCCGGTCCAGGTGTAGAGAGGGAGATCAGCACATCGGCTCCCGTCATGGCTTCATCCATGGTGAGGATATGCTTTGGATTTGTGGTCTCGCAAAGTTCCCACTTACGGTAAAACCGTTTGTCGGCTTTGATATCCTCACGCCCGGTATGCAGGGAGCCCTTGGTATCAAACATGATGATCTTTGCAGGATCGGCACCATCGGTGACGAGCAAACGGGCAATGGTGGTATTGGAAGCGCCTGCGCCATGCAGCACGATCCTTACGTCATGAATATTCTTTTCAGCCAGTTTTAAGGCGTTTATAAGTCCGGCAAGTGTTACACAAGCCGTTCCCTGGGCATCATCATGCCAAACGGGAATATCGCACTCCTCACGCAAAACATCCAGCACCTTAAAACAATTCGGCTGGGAGATGTCCTCCAGGTTGATGGCGCCAAAACTGTGCTGCACCATCTTAACAAACTGTATGATGCGGTCGGGATCATTATGCCCGTTCTCATCCTTGCTGTCAATGCAAAGCGCAACGCCATCCACTCCTCCGAGGTACTTCATCAGAAATGCCTTTCCTTCCATCACACCCAGGCCGCCGGAAGGGGTGCAATCACCATCTCCGAGCACGCGGGTTGAGTCGCTCACAACGGCCACAAGGTTTCCCCTGTTGGTCAGTTCGAAGGAACACTGGTTATTATCCCGGATGTTGGTCGACACTTTTGAAACACCCGGAGTATACCAAACATTAAACCAATTGAACCCGATCACAGGCGCTTTCGGAACCGTCTGTATCTTTCCTGAATAAAAACAATGTGCCTCTTCAGAGAGTTTTTTCAGGAACAGGGTTTTGGCCCTGGCGATCTGTTTCTGTGTGAATTCAGGAGGGAATACTTCGTCCAGATTTTCAAGATTGAGCGCAATTTCTTTCATGGATGTTGATTTTCTGTAAAAATAGAGATTTTCTAATCATCTAAGTTATATAACCTTATATTTTTAAAATATTCCTTTTATATTGAAAATATTTTATTATCTTCGCCTCACTAATTTTTAATACCAAATTGTATGTCAACAGGTAAAGTTAAGTTTTTCAATGAAAGAAAAGGCTTTGGGTTCATCGTTGATGATGAAACTCAGGAAGACATTTTCGTACACGTCAGTGGTTTAATTGACAGGGTTCGTGAGAATGACCAGGTCTCTTTCGACATTACGGAAGACAAAAGAGGAAAAAAAGCAATCAATGTAAAGAAAGACTAATACAATTTCTTTTTTTGAATGCAAAAAAAAAGTCCTGCCGCACGCAGGACTTTTTTTTATAGTAAAAGTCGGTAT
>Ga0118677_10005328_pt1 | contig 22581 bp, 13 predicted proteins | sample AliMusrvi5mmetaG_FD_86154 | JGI IMG/M metagenome (GOLD analysis project Ga0118677, IMG submission 86154)
TTACTAAGCCGTGTAACGGCATAAGTATGGTAAAAAATAAATAAAAAAGGACCTTAAGCCGCTTAGCGGCGACAGAACGAATTATGAATTAATGTCCAGATAAAAATTATGACATTAAAAGTGTCCAATTACTTTATAGCGAGTCATATAAAAATCGTTACCAAACCCCAATCGTTGAAAGCTTTGATCTGAGCCGGTGCAAACCCTCTTCAATCCTTTTTCGTTGTGCGGCCTCGGTTTCCGCATCCCGGAGGCATAATGCCAAAGCTGGCGTTCATTTATACCGGTAATCCGTGATAAAGCCGCTTTGGTGAAATTACGCTGTACGCATTCAGCAGGGCTTCAATGGATAATTTAAACTCCAATGAATTACCTTTTTTAGAATGCGATGTTTGGCTTTTAACTTTGTTGAGATTTCACCAATTACTCCAAACCATTTTTAGTCTGATTTGTTTCTAAGGTATGAACAGACAAAACAGGTTATCCCGGTCAAGCAGTCCCTATCTCCGGCAACATGCTGACAATCCGGTCGACTGGTACGAATGGGGAGAAGAGGCATTGTTAAAAGCAAAAACAGAGAATAAACCGCTGATCATCAGTATTGGTTATGCGGCATGTCACTGGTGCCACGTGATGGCTCACGAATCATTTTCGGATGAGGGGATTGCCGGGGTGATGAATAAGAATTTTGTCTGCATTAAAATTGACCGGGAGGAGCGACCCGATATTGACCGTATTTACATGGAGGCAGCCCAGCTTATATCCGGCAGAGGTGGTTGGCCGCTCAATGCCTTTGCCCTGCCCGACGGCAGACCATTTCATGCTGCTACCTACTTTCCACCCGGTCAGTGGATTGATGCACTTAACCAGCTAAGCCATCTTTATCACACAAGTTACCCACGAATATTACAGGCCGCTGAGGCACTTACACAGGGTATTCAGGCAGATTCATTACCTGACCGGGTGAATTCCCAGCTTTTCTCCGGAAATGAATTTGATGAGGCATTTGGAAACCAGATTCAGTCAATTGACTTTGATTTTGGAGGATACAACGGCGCACCAAAGTTTATGTTGCCCATCGGATTCGAATTTCTCCTCCAGTATCACTACCTGACAGGCAACGAGCAGGCCCTTGATGCGGTAGCCATTACCCTTGATTCGATGGCCGGTGGGGGGATTTATGACCAGATCGGAGGAGGATTTGCCAGGTATTCCACCGATCAGTTTTGGAAGGTGCCCCATTTTGAAAAGATGCTTTATGACAACGGACAGCTGATCTCGCTTTATTCGCATGCCTATCAGCTGACAAAGAAACCGTTGTATGCTGAAATTACAGAACAAACGATCGTTTTTGCAGAACGGGAATTGCGTCATCCGGAAGGTGGCTTTTATGCTTCAATTGATGCAGACAGCGAGCATGAGGAGGGTAAATTCTATGTCTGGACTAAACCGGAGGTTTTATCTGTTTTGGAACCAGAGATAGCTGAGCTTATCTGTAGTTTTTACCAAATCTCAGCTCAGGGGAACTGGGAAGACGGGAGAAATATCCTCCATTATAAATCCGACAAGGAGAAATTTGCCAGCGACAATGGGTTGTCTGTCAATGAATTTAATCAGATTCTAACCACTTCAAACCACCTTTTGCTCAATCGGCGGAACCTTCGTATCCGCCCTGCCACGGATGATAAGATCTTAACCTCATGGAATGCATTGATGTTATCTGGTTATGTGGATGCTTTTAAAGCCTTTGGAACGACAGACTGTCTCGATGGAGCGATTAAGACCGCACATTTTCTTGAAAAATATATGGTCACTGAGAATGGTTTGATTTACCGGGTTTTCAGGGATGGGAAAGTGAGTATCGGGGGTTTCCTCGATGATTACGCGATGCTTGCCAGTGCCCTGATCAATCTTTATGAAGTAACATTCGATATCCATTGGTTGTCCTTGAGCCAGCGGCTCACTTCCTATGTCTGGAACCATTTCAGAGATAGTGAACACAACCTGTTTTTCTACACCTCCGATCTCTCGGAACCACTTATTGCAAGAAAGCATGAAACCTCTGATAATGTAATTCCTGCGTCAAACTCCGTGCTGGCACATGTTTTATATAAATTGGGAATTCTCACAGAAAACAACCAATATTCGGATATGGCTGTTCAGATGAGTCTCAATTTCAGAAAAGAGATCATTCAGCACGGAGCCTATTATGCCAATTGGGCGATGCTATTGGGGAAACTCACCTATCGTGATTTTGAAATTGCCGTTCTGGGAGATAATGCAGTAGCTCTTGGTTGTGAAATTCAGAAGGTTTACCTGCCGACTTCAACTTTTACCGGCGGATTAAAGGAGAATCTTCCTGTGCTCAGGAATCGGTTAATCGAAGATCAAACAATTATTTATGTGTGTCAGGACAAGGTTTGTAACCTTCCGGTCTATGCCGTTGCTGAGGCATTAAAGTTGATTCAATAACCCGGATCATGCAAAGAGACCACCCTTTCATATTGAAGATGGTGGTCTCTTTGAGGATTCTGAACGTATATATGAATCATCTTTAGCTTTTCAGCGTAAAGATCAATTTGGATTTATAAGTAAGACTTCCGATAGAATTTTAGTTTTTATTGATTGCGTTTTATGTTGCAATTCCATTTTAAGCTTTTCATTGATAATCCCTTTTGAAGAATCAAAATTTTCATAAAAATTAGGAAAGACAAAGGTTTCATTGACTACCCCTCCGAAATACGGGAATGTCCCTTTAGCGGCTTCCAGAACAGTTGCTCCGCCTCTTCCCCCCGGTGATGTTGACATAAGAAGTATTGGTTTATTTCCGAACGCTTTTCTGTTTTGAATGCGGGATATCCAGTCGAAAATATTCTTAAACGCAACTGAGTAAGACCCATTATGCTCGGCAAGTGAAATGATGAGCAAATCACTTTCATCAATTTTCTGGGCAAAATCCAAAGCCAATTGATGGATTCCGTTGGCAGCGGCTCTGTCAGAGCTAAACAACGGCATTTCATAATCATTTAAATCTAAAATCTCTACGCTATCTCCCTTAAACAAGGTGGTGGTGTAAGCCACTAAATCTTTATTGATCGATTTGGAACTGTTGCTACCTGCAAATGCTAATATTTTCATTATTTTTTAATTGTCAATTTATAATGTGACAAAAATAACTATATTTGCTATCTATTAGTAATTAGTTACCTGATGTAAACTAGTTACCTCTGGGTAACTTAAATTTAAAGGTTATGGAACAAACTTATGGGAAAGAGGCTTGCCAGGCAAAGTTAAGGGCTTCGCGTGATGCGTTGGAAGTGATACAGGGAAAATGGAGGATCCCAATAATCGTATCCTTAACTTATGGGAATAAGCGATTTGGTGAGATTAAGAAGGATATTGAAGATATATCCCCCAAAATGTTGTCTCAGGAGTTAAAAGAGTTGGAGATGAATAAGCTGATATCCAGAACGCTCTATGATTCTATGCCGGTAACGGTCGAATATGCTTTAACTCCCCTTGGAAAGTCGTTGAATAATTTGTTGCAGGAACTTTTGCAATGGGGAATCCATTTCCGAACAGAGATGACTGGTAAGGAGCGGAAATTACCTGAAGTGGTGGAGCAGGAGTGAATATTTAATCAGCCGATAAGTTCTTTTGCTTTTTCCATGTCTATCTCTTTTTCCGATTTCGCGATCACGATTGTAGCGATGGCATTGCCGATAAGATTGGTAATAGCTCTGGCTTCACTCATAAAACGGTCGATCCCCAGAATCAGAGCAATTGCAGCAACGGGAATATTCCCCACAATGGGTAGCACTGCAGCCAGCGTGATAAATCCGCTTCCTGTCACTCCGGCTGCCCCTTTTGATGCGAGCATAAGAATGACCAAAAGTGATAATTGGTGCGAAAGTTCAAGCGGACTATTCGTTGCCTGCGCCAAAAAGACGGCAGCCATAGTCAGGTAGATCGAAGTCCCGTCAAGATTAAATGAGTAACCTGTTGGTACGACCAATCCCACGACGGGTTCAGAACAACCCATCTTGCGCAGCTTATCCATTAAACTTGGGAGGGCAGCTTCCGATGACGAGGTTCCAAGTACAATTAAGATCTCTTCTTTAATATATTTGAGCAATTGCCACAGGCTAAAGCCATTATATTTAAGTATCCCACCGAGAATAAAAAATATAAAAACGATACAGGTGAGATAAAACGATCCCATTAATTGTCCAAGTGAAACCAGGGAGCCAAGGCCGTATTTGCCGATCGTAAAGCTCATTGCTCCGAGCGCACCCAGGGGGGCAACCCGCATGATGATTTTTATGATTGCGAACAGGGAATCTTCAAACGATTTCAATACTACCAAAAGCGGTTTGGCCTTGGTCCCAATTTTAGACAGGGCAAATCCCAGCAAAATAGCGAAGAAAAGGACCTGCAGAATATTTCCATTGGAAAGTGCATTGATAATATTGTCCGGGATAATATTCATAATAAAATCCTGGACACCAACACTCTTGCTTTGAGTCATATACCCTTCAACCGCTTTCATATCCAGTGAGGCAGGATCAATATTCATCCCTACGCCCGGTTTGAGTATATTGATCACCACCAATCCGATCATCAAAGCAAAGGTGGAGACGATTTCGAAATAGATGATGGTCTTGATTCCGACAACCCCTACCTTCTTGGTATTCTCCATTCCCGCAATCCCGTTTACAATGGTACAGAAGATTACGGGGCCGATCATCATCTTGATCAGCTTGATAAAGCCATCACCCAAAGGTTTAAGCTGAACAGCAAAAGAGGGAAAGAAAGTTCCGATGAGTATTCCTGCCAAAATAGCAACAATCACCTGCAGGTAGAGACTCTTTAGATATTTCATCTGTAAATAATTTGATTTTAAAGTGTGTTAGCTGGAATAGATTGCGAAAATAGTGAATTTTTGAGTTATCGTGCTCAGGAATGATTGGATGGCAATAATCACAATAAATAGTGATTTTGATGAAAGGAAATATTTTAAATGTTTTTTGATATCTAATTTAATTTATGTTAATTTTGATGCGAACGAATTAGCTAACTTCCAAATCAAGGAAGCCCTTAGACCATCTATGCGCAATGAATTAAAGGAGGAGAGTAATCTCTGGAAACAATTTACGGAGGGTGATGATTATGCATTTTATTCACTTTACGATCTATATGCTGATAGGTTGTATAGGTATGGAACACATTTTTCAAAAGATAAGGAGTTTGTAAGAGATTGCCTCCATGATCTTTTTCTGGATCTTTACAAATACAGGAAAAAGCTTTCCGAGACTGATAATGTCCAGTTTTATTTATTCCGCTCGCTTCGCCGTATTATTCATAAGAAACAAACTAAGGTGATTTCCCTTGAATACGATGAAATGATAAATACCATCAAAAATAGTCCGGTTTTTTCGCATGAAGATTTTATGATTGCTGAAGAGACTGAAAATGAAGATCGAAAGGCGTTGAATGATGCGATGAAAACGTTGACTGATCGGCAACGTGAAGGACTCTCGCTCAAATTCGAACATGATCACTCTTATATAGAAATTGCCGAAATTATGGGTATTTCAGTTGAGTCCGCCCGGACTATTATATATCGTGCCTTAAAGGAACTCCGAAAATGTTTTGAAGGTAAAAGTCATCACATCCAAATCCTGTTTTTTTTGTCCCGGTATATTCATGCATAAACGACTGTATATTAAATATTTGTTAATTAATTAATAAATATTTTTAAAATAACTGTTTTTTCCTGTCTATAATCATCCACTTTTATTCTTTTTGATTGTAAAGAGTCATTTAGATATGGATGGAAATTCAAAAATATCAGCCGAAGAACTATTAGCCAAAGAAAATTTTTCTGAGCAGTTGTTAAGTCAGTACGCAAAAGATGGGGTCGTTGATGAGGAGGAGATCAGGATTACCCAAAAGATCTATACTGTTCTAAACTCCCCAAGTGAGGAAATGATCTCATTCGAGAAGGATCAAACCTGGAATCAAATTAAACATTCAGTCAGAAAGCTTAAAACCCAAAGGCTACTTGTCCGGTTATCGGTGGCAGCCACACTTTTACTTGCTGCTATTATAACTTCAGTTGGTTTTTTGAGGGTTAACTCAACGACTGATCTTGTAAATTTTGCGCAGGCATTGGCCACCGTTAAAGGGGTAAATGAGACACGCATTATCCTTCAAAATGGAAAAGAGATACGGGTCGACAAAAAGCAATCTCAGATCAGGTATGATGTTAAAGGGGAGAATATAATTATTAATTCGGACCAAAAGGTCGCTCAGAAAATGGACAACTCAAAAGTTGTTTTTAATACGGTAATTGTCCCTTACGGAAAGAGAACGCAGATTTTCTTGTCTGACGGTACAAAAGTTTGGTTGAATTCAGGCTCAAAATTGGTTTATCCGGCTGTATTTACAGAAAATAAGCGGGAAGTTTATATCGACGGAGAGGCCGTATTTGATGTTGTTCACTTGGATGGAAAGTCTTTTGTTGTGAGTACACGGGATTTTGACATTAAGGTTTTAGGAACTGTTTTCAATGTATGCGCCTATTCGGATGATCAGGTTTCAGGTACCGTTTTGGCTCAAGGTAAGATTGAGCTGGTCGATCGGGGCACATCACTTTTAACCCAGACCAAACTGATCATGTCTCCTGGAACAATGGCCCTTTTTAATCATGAACAAGGGACATTTGAACAAAGGCAAGTTAACCCCGAAAAATACTTATCCTGGCGTGACGGTTATTTAATTTTCAACTCCGAAAAGCTTGAAAATATTTTGCGCAAACTAAGCCGCTACTATAATATTGAAATGATAATTTCTGATAATCAGCTAAGAAGCGAGACTTTTTCCGGTTACCTGGATCTTAAAAACTCCCCCGAAGAGGTGCTATCGGTTATTAGTGAAACCACTTCTATTAACTATTCAAAGGATCACGAAAAGATATTTATAAACCCTAAATAAAGATGCCTATGTAACAATGTAAACTTATGAAAATGCAAAAGGCTTGCAGATGTTCGAACCATCCACAAGCCTCAGATTTAATTTACATCGCTGGACAGCGATATTAATAAACTAAAAGAAAAAACAAATGTATGAAAAAAATTAAGATTTTCAATTGTAACTACTATCAAAAAGAAGTTTTTACGAAAGTTTTTAGAGTTATGAAGATAACAGTATTCTTATTCCTGGTGGTTATAAGTAGTGCTTTTGCCGGATCTACGTATTCTCAAAATACGAGGTTGTCACTTCATTTAGATAGGGTTTCGATTCAACAGGTTTTTGATGAAATTCAGAAAAAGAGTGAATTTATTGTCTTTTACAAAGACAACCAGTTAGATGTTAGCCATTTATCTGACGTGGATGTAAATGAAGGTTCTGTGGATCAGATCTTAGATCAGGCACTAAAAAGCACCGATCTGGGATACAAAATTATCGATCGCCAGATTGTAATCATTTCAAATAAAACCAAAGATTCTCCTACTGCCGATGCATCTGAAACAAGTGCAGAACAAAAAAGGGAAATTACAGGAATCGTGAAAGACGCCAAAGGTGTTTCTTTGCCAGGGGTAAGCGTTGTTGTTAAAGGGACAACACTTGGAACGACTACCGACAACTCTGGAAAATTTACTTTATCGGTGCCTACGGATGCGAAAACACTCATCTTTTCCTTTATAGGATTGAAATCACAGGAGACTGTCATCGGTAATAATAGCTCTGTTAAGGTAGTTATGGAACAAGAGACTTTTGCTATCGACGAAGTTGTGGCTATTGGTTACGGTGTTGTAAAGAAAAGCGACCTGACAAGTTCAATCGGTGTAGTTACGGGCAGAGAAATTTCTGCAATGGTCACCAATAATGTCAGTGAAGCACTCCAGGGTAAAGTCGCAGGAGTCCAGGTTGTAAATTCAGGAGCTCCGGGACAAGCACCCCAGGTTATGATCAGAGGTGTGTCAACTTTCAATTTAAGTACTGATCCGTTATATATTGTTGATGGTGTCCCTAATGGTGGTGGATATAATATCAGTGCCAACGATATTGAAAATATCCAGGTTTTAAAAGATGCCTCTGCTGCTGCAATTTATGGTAGCCGTGCCTCTAATGGTGTTATACTTATAACAACCAAGCAAGGGAAAATCGGGAAACCGGTGGTTTCGGCCAATGTACAGTATGGTATGGAGAACAACACGAAAAAATACCATATGGCTGATGCTGTTGATTATGCAACCATTTATAATGCAGCAACAACCAATAGTGGCATGTCGAATTTCTATGGTGACCCAAGTCAATATGCTGGAAAAACGACCAACTGGTGGGGTGCCGGAATTAAAGGATTAACTCCTCAACGGAATATCGGTATGGAAATTAGCGGGGGAACCGAAAGTATTAAATATTTTGGAAGTATCTATTACAATGACAAGAATTCGGTCTTCCAAACCGGAGGCGGATCTGAAAAACTCACCATCAGGTTTAATGCTCAATTTAAATTCAGTGAGCATGTTGATGGAGGGGTTAGTATTTCCCCTATCTTCTCAAAGTATGGGTATCCAAATAATTACAGATCTTATTATTTGATCGATCCTATAACACCTATAAAAAAGACTCCAGATCAGTTAACTGGTAACGAACAAGAGTACGATACCTATTCTCGTTCTCCTTCTGGCATATGGAATCCTGTTGCCGAAGATCGCCGATATGATGATTATACGCATGGCAATAGTCTTCCTATCAATGCCTTTATCAATATTAAACCAATTGCCGGATTAATTATTCGCAGCCAGTTCTCTTATTCTGCTGATAATTTTCAAAGACGCCAGTTTTCCCCCCAGTTTGTTATCGATCAGGCCAACGAGAAAAATCTGGATTCCCAGGTATATAACCAATTTACGCTTAATAATTCGTATAGTTTGATTAACACTGTTGCTTATTCTAAAGAGATTAAAAAGCACAGCTTAATGCTGATGGCCGGTCAAACGTTGGATCACAATAGCTTTTATGATCTAGAGGCCACCAGATATGACACGCCAAATAATCAGGACTATTTAAGAGAATTGAATGCAGGAACAGGAGCTCAAACAAATAGTGGATATTCAGCAAGTGATGCACTCATATCCTATCTTGGTCGTCTTACTTATAATTATGACAATAAATATTTCTTAACCGCGACCTACAGGAGGGACGGCTCTTCGAAGTTTATGGCGGCAAATAAGTGGGCTACATTCCCATCTGCTTCTGTTGCATGGAAGATTTCGGAAGAATCATTTATGAAAGATTTAAAACCCGTTCTCAGTACCTTGAAATTAAGACTAGGTTGGGGTCAGGTTGGAAACCAGGGTATCCCTTCAGATGTTTATCAGTCAAGAATGGATTTCAAACGAATGGCAGGCATATCAGGTCCCGGTATTGTAGCCGGTTTTCAACCCGGATCTATAGCTAATAAAAGTATAAAATGGGAAACTGTTGAAGATAAAAATATCGGATTTGACTTCGGATTCAAAAATGATAAATTGACAGGTAGTATTGAATACTATGAGAAAAATACAAATGATATGTTATTCAACAGATCTTTCCCTTGGTATAGTGGTTACCCAGGTGATGACGCTTCAATCTGGTTCAATGTTGGAAATATGCAAACAAAAGGAATGGATTTTACCCTTGCCTATAAAGATAACATTGGGAAATTCAATTATGGTGCACAGCTTAATGTGACTACCTTCCAATCAAAAACAACTAAATTGCCATCCGGCGCTCCAATATACAATGGTAATTCAAAGACAGTCGAGGGAGATGAGCCTGCTTATTTTAATGGATTTGTAGCGGATGGAATATTTCAAAATCAGTCGCAGCTTGATGCATACACTATCAATGGCGTTCAGATGCAGCCTAATGCAAGAGTTGGTGATATCCGGTTCAAGGATCTTAATAATGATAAAAAAATCGATGGCGATGATCAAACCAAGATTGGCTCACCATGGGCTAAGTTTACAGCGGGATTGAATTTATTTGCATCATATGGTAATTTTGATTTCCGTGCCGATTTTTATTCCAGCTATGGCAATAAACTAACCTTTCAAGAGCGATCAGACCTTTATGGCAGTCTTCAAAACAGGGAGAATAAAATCGCAGGATTGGCTAATAAAGCATGGCATGGTGAAGGAACCAGTACTACGATTCCGATCCTGAATTATAACGACCCCAATAATAATTTTCGGTTTAGTACGTTATCAATTCAGGATGGTTCATTCCTGAGACTAAGAAATATTTCAATAGGTTATACGATTCCGGAACTCTGGGGAATTAAAAATACCAGACTCTCGCTCTCTGGCCAGAACCTTTTCACTTTAACTAAGTATGAGGGAACAAATCCTGAACAAATGGGTTCAGTATCAGCTTATGGAGTAAGTACATGGGCATATCCTTTAGCACCTACCGTTTTCTTAGGCGTTAAATTTTCATTGTAGTAATAAAATAATATGATAGAAATTATGAAAAGCCAAATATTTTCAAAAGTTATATACTTTATCCTGTTTATGGCCTTAGGGGCAGCCTCCTGCAAAGACTATATCACAATACAACCCAGAGGCACCTTGGATTTAAATTACTATTTTCAAACAAAAGCCGATTGTGATGCTTACATTAATGTGGTCTACAGACGATCAATTCAGGGTTTAAGCTGGTATGACGTTGCAAGCCCGGAATCAGCTTTGCAAATGTCTACCGACGATGGATGGATGGGGAATACCCAGCAGGGTAGCGGCGATTATTTTCCTTCTGCCTTTTTCACCTATAGCGCTCAGGATATAGGCCATGTGTTACATTACTGGCGCGAAAAGTATAAAATCATCTTAAACTGCAATGAAGGAATAGTAAGGGCTCCTTTGATTAAAACGATCAGTCAGAATGACCTGAACCAGTTTTTAGCTGAATGCTATTTCTTCCGCGCTTTCAACTATTTCCATTTGGTTAATGTTCATGGCTACGTTCCTATTACCACTTCATACCTTGCCTCGGATCAATTGAATCTGAAAAATGATGCTCCAAATCAGCCACAGCTTGTTTATGATCAAATTGTTAAAGATCTGACTAAGGCGATGGAACTCCTGGCTTTTAATAAGACAAAAGATGCTGGGGGAAGAATTAACTATTTTGTTGCTGAAGCATATCTTTCAAGAGTCTATCTTTTTATGGGTAAATTTCAGGAATCTTACACAGCAGCAAATAATGTAATAAACAGTGGATTATATTCACTTTCGTCTAATTTTATTGATTGTACGAACTATAAAAACAGAAATGGTGTTGAATCTATTTTAGAGGCTCAGAATTTAGCGAATGTCAGACCTGACAAATCGGGTAATACATTTAGTATGGTTATGGGTGCAAGAGCTGAACAGGCTGGTCCTATGATTATTAATGGGGTATCGGTTCCAAGTTTTATACTAGGCCAAGCTGCCATTAAGGATGGCTGGGCACGCGGCGGAGCTCCCACAAGCGATCTGGAGAATGCCTTTCTGAGTGAAAATGATTCCATCAGAATGGGATGTACGATTACCAAGTACGGAGAACCCGTTTATGGAGATGAACTAGAAGTTCCCCATTACAATATTTTGCTTAGCCAGAATAAATCGGGACGTGGATGTCGTAAATATTATGTTCCGGTGGCTTGCCGAATGACATTCCAGGATATTGACGATGCTCCGCTGCCAATGCTTGATATGAGACTTGCTGAGGTTATTTTGACCCGTGCGGAAGCCGCTTTTAAAACCAGTAATGAAGGTCAGGCAACAATTGATATGAATACGATCAGAGATAGGGTTAAATTACCTGCCAAAATCGGTCTTTCAGGACCTGCTTTATTGAGAGCGATTTGGAAAGAAAGACGCCTTGAACTTGCTTTTGAAGCGGGTGGTATGCGTTATTATGACATGCGCCGCGAAATTGAACCTGATGGTCCAAATACAGGAAAACCTGTAATCTGCTCCATAATGGGACCTAACGGCTCATTTGTATTGTATAACACTACACAATCAAAAGATCCGTTTGAAACTACCAATCTTATTGAGCCTCAGAATAAAGGAAGTCTGTTCCAATGGCCTCATCATCAATATTTTCCTGTTCTTCAGAGAGAAATTGACAATGCAAATGGTACATTAACTCAGATTACAGGTTATTAAGAATATCCAGACCCCGGTTGAAGAATCGGGGTCTGTTTTCTCTTTCTTCATAAATTAAGAACTTTGGCAATGATAGTCTTAAAAGAGAACAGGTCTTAAGTCTTATCTCTTTAAATTCTAAGCTATCAGCCCGCTTGCGTTTAACTTATTTAGTATTAAATTTACAATAAAAAATGAACCATTTGAAACCGGTATTGGGATTCTGCATCCTCTTTTTTGCCCTTTTTACTATCCAAATGCAAGTTGAGGGTCAAGTATCTTTTGGGAAATCTCAAAATATAAATTCTAATTGGATATTCATTCAACAAGACATTAAAGGGGCTCAGGAGATTTCGATTGATGAATCAAAATGGAAATCTCTTGATCTTCCGCACGACTGGAGCATTGAGGGAGTTTTAAGCCCTTCAAATGCCAGTTGTATGGGTTATCTGCCATGCGGCATAGGATGGTACCGAAAACATATTACCATTTCACCTGATCAAAAAGGGCTCAAACATTACATTTACTTTGAAGGAGTATATAAAAAAAGTGAGGTATTCCTGAATGGATTCTCATTGGGTATTCGGCCCAGCGGTTATAGTTCATTTATGTACGACCTTGATCCATATCTCAAATATGGGGAGGAAAATATCCTGGCAGTTCGTGTTGACCACAGCGAAAGTGCCGATTCACGCTTTTATACCGGCTCGGGTATTTACAGGGATGTTTTTCTGATTGCTGCCTGTCCTGTACACATTGAACAATGGGGTGTTTATTATCAGACCACCGAGGCAACCAAAAGTGAGGCCTCTATAAATGTTCAGGTTAACATTAAAAATACTACGAAAACAGAACCCAAAGTTTCAGTAAATCTGACCCTGCTAACTCAAACCGGTGAAGTTGTAGCCAAACAAACCAAAAATATCCCGTTAAATCCAGATGGTTTAACGTTAATATCGGCTGATTTGAAGGTGAAAAATCCTAAATTGTGGAGTCTGAATAGCCCGTCGCTCTACCAGTTAAAAACTCAGGTTATTGAAAATGCGAAAATAATAGATGAAAATATTCAGCCATTGGGAATCCGGAAATTTAATTTTGATGTAAATAAAGGGTTTACCCTGAATGGCGAATCAATGAAACTTAAAGGCGTTTGTATTCATCATGAAGCAGGTTGCCTCGGCGCTGCGGCTCCACGAAAAGTTTGGGAAACACGGCTGCGCACACTGAAGGAAATGGGCTGTAACAGCATTCGTTTAAGCCATAATCCCCAGGCACCTTTTATTTATGAGATCTGTGATCAGATTGGCTTGCTGGTCCAGGACGAGGTTTTTGATGAGTGGGAATTTAGTAAAAACAAATGGATAACCGGTTGGAATAACGGCATCCCCGGCTTGCAGGGAAGTGCTCAGTATTTTAATGAATGGTGTGAACGGGATACCAAAGATATGGTATTGCGTGACCGGAATCACCCCTCAGTGATTATGTGGAGTATCGGAAATGAAATTGATTATCCGAACGATCCCTATTCACATGCAGTTTTGAATGCTCACTCGATTAATCAGCCTGCCCGATTTGGCTATTTTCCCGAAAAACCTGCCGCTCAACGGATGGGTGTAGTTGCAAAACGATTAGCCGACCAGGTGCGGAAATATGATAATTCCCGCCCGGTAACTGCCGCGCTGGCAGGAGTGGTGATGTCGAACGAGACTGAATATCCAAACGCCCTGGATGTAGTGGGATATAATTATACCGAAGATCGCTACGAAGCTGATCACAAGAGTTTTCCAGCCCGGATAATCTATGGCAGTGAGAACGGACAGGGGATGAATGCATGGAAAGCGGTACGCGACAACGAGTATATCTCCGGCCAATTCCTGTGGACAGGCATCGACTACCTTGGAGAATCCGGAACCTGGCCATCTCGGGGATTTGGAAGTGGAATATTAAATATGATCGGAACGATAAAGCCCAATGGCTATTTTCGTCAGGCTATTTGGAGCGAAAAGCCGGTAACTTATATCGGAACCTACAGTATGCCCAAAAATCCACTTGAGGTTTGGGAATCTGCCCATGCCTCCTGGAATTACAACGAAAGTGAAATGGTCCGCGTGGTATGTAATACAAATTGTCAGAAATCGATACTTTTGCTTAATGGTCAACCGGTTGGCGAGTCAAAGGCGAATGATCTGAATACCGGAGTTATTTTTTGGGACCTTCCGTATAAAGCCGGTGAGCTAAAAGTAATCGGAATGAATAATGACAAAGAGGTCTGTAGCTATAAAATACAAACCTATGGAAGGCCATATGCTATTCGGGCGACATCTGATTCAAAAGAGTTAAAGGCAGATAAAGATTTAGTGCAAATACTGCTTGACGTGGTCGACGAAAACGGAATCCCTGTTTCGATAGCAGATAATGAAATTACCTGTCAGATCGAAGGTCCGGCTAAATTGTTGGGATTGGAAGGAAGTAATATGCAGGATATGGGTAATTATCGCGACAATATTCAGCGCGTGTATAATGGGAAACTTATGGCTTATATTCAAACTAAAGGTGAAGAAGGTTCAGTGAAAATTACGTTTTCATCGCCCTGGCTTAAAAGTGCTGATGTAATTCTTAAGGTGGTAAACTGATTATTTTGGCAAACCTTTGTAACATTCAACAATGTCAAAACTATTTAGACGGTTTATTGCATCTGTTTCACTGATTGTTTTAATTCTTCCGGCTGGTTGCCAGTCTGCAAATAAATCGAAGACTGAACCAGGTGACCAGGTGTCGGCAGAAATAACTATAACAATCGATAGCAGGAAACAATACCAGACAATGTCCAACTTTGGGGCATCGGATTGCTGGTCGGCTCAGTTTATCGGGAAAAACTGGCCCGAATCGAAGCGAAACGCGATGGCAGATTTACTCTTTTCAACTGAGAATGATGCTGCTGGTAAGCCCAAAGGGATCGGACTCTCACTCTGGCGTTTTAATATCGGAGCAGGAAGTGCGGAACAGGGCGATAACAGCAACATCAACTCACCCTGGCGCAGATCAGAATGTTTTCTGAATGGGAATGGCACATACGACTGGACAAAGCAAGCGGGGCAAAGGTGGTTTCTTCGGGCTGCAAAACAACGCGGTGTGGAAAATTTTCTTGGATTTACCAATTCACCGCCTGTTTCAATGACTTCGAACGGACTATCAAATTATAAGGATGTAAAAACTTCATCTTACAATCTTAAAAAAGATGGGTATTCCGGATATGCAGATTTCCTGGTCAATGTGGTAAAGGGAATCAAAGAAACGGATGGCGTTGAACTCAATTATTTGTCCCCTTTTAATGAACCTGAATGGGATTGGTCAGGGAATAGCCAGGAGGGATCGCCGGCTACCAATTCGGAGATTGCGGGTACGGTGCGATTACTGGATAAAAATCTTACGGATAATAACCTGGCTACACAGATTGTGGTCTGCGAATCGGGAAAATATGATTATTTGTACGGAAAATCAGATAAGCCAGGGTGTGAAGATCACCTTAATGATTTCTTTACTTCTGCTTCCCCGGATTATATCGGAGGTCTGCATCACGTTCCTGCACTCATTACCGGACATGGTTATTTTACTACGACCCCTGCAACCAAACTCCTTGAGACACGCACCCTTTTAGGTAATGCATTAAAAGCAAAGAATACCGGATTCTGGCAAACCGAATTTTGCATGCTTGAAAATGACAACCTGGTTGGCGGAGGGCCTGGTAAAGATTTAACGATGCAATTTGCACTTTATGTGGCGAGGGTGATCCATTTCGATATCACGTCTGCCAACGCATCAGCCTGGCAATGGTGGTTAGCCATTACCACTTCAGATTATAAAGACGGACTGATTTATGCGGATGAAAATCCCAATGATGGCTCATTTACAGATTCCAAATTGCTTTGGAGCTTAGGGAATTTTAGTCGGTTTGTTCGGCCCGGTAGTATACGGATTGATGTAAACTCAAACGTAACCGGCGTGGATAATCCAACCGGACTGATGATATCTGCCTACCTTGATAACCTGAGTAAAGAGCTGGTGATTGTTGCAGTAAACTATTCTTCGGATATGAAACCCTTTAAACTGAAGGTAGAAGGTCTCAATGTACCGTTTTTTATTCCCTATATCACTTCAGATACGAGGGGTGACGACCTAAAACCTTTAAATCAGGTAAATTCAGCAGATAAGCTCACTTTACCTGCACGCACCATTATTACATACGTTGGAAAAATAAAGTAATTTTAAACTTATGAAGCTAAACTATTTTCCGGTTCTGATTTTGACAATTACCTGCTTTTTGTCGTTATCCCTTTCCTCTGTTGACACAATAAATATCAGCGATTTTGGAGCAAACCCCAATGATGGTAAAAATGATCTGGATGGTCTGCGTAAGGCTGCAGCATACTGTACCACCCACCCCGGAACAACCCTTATAATTCCTGAAGGGGTATATGATGTTGTGGATAAAAAAGCTCAGGAGATTGAATTTAAAGCGATCACCGGAGCTTATGGCAAATTGTCAAGCGATACGCTCTTTAAACACACTTTCCCTTACGTAAAAGTCCTTGATTTTTCGGGTTCCAAAAATATTACCGTCGAAGCTAGTGGTGCAACTTTAAATTTGAATGGCTGGTACGAACCGGTTTCTATCGTCCGAAGCCAGAACTTTCTCCTGAAAGGACTCTCCATTAACTACAATCGTCCGCCAAATACGGTTGGGAAGATTTTTAATAAGCAGGCTGATTATTTTGATGTGGTAATCGACACCGCTAAATACACCTTTTTGCAAGGGAAGGTTACCGGACCAACCATGGTGTATGATATAGTAAAAAACAGGGTGAATGAACATTTGGATGTCAAGGGGAAAAATATGATCTCTCCAACAATAATGCGGGTCGCCAGTAAATCAATAGTAAATATTGGTGACTTTTTTATTGTGCGACATAGCTACCACTATCGTCCCGCAATATTGATAAAGGAATCTTCAGCAGTAACTCTTCAGGATGTTAAAATTCACAGCCAATGCGGAATGGGAGTGGTCGGTCACCGTTCAGAAAATATAACCATGAGGAATCTGCAGGTTATTCCGGAGGCCGGAACCTATATCTCAACCAATACAGATGCAACCCATTTTTCGGACTGCAAAGGAGAGATTGTTTTTGACGGATGCAAATTCGAGGGGCAGGGTGATGATTGCACCAATGTTCACAGCTATTATTATACGGTTTATCCCGAAAAGCAACGAAACCGCGTTGAAATAAAAGTTGAAAAGGCTGATGTTCACGCTTTATCGTTGAGTTATCCTGATAAAGGAGATACGTTGTCATTGGTTTCGCGTGCATCCTTGTCAATAATCAGACAATATATCGTAAAAGAGATACTTACCTCGGAGAGAGATTGGAAAGTATCAATTATTCTTGACGGCGATATTCCTGAAAAAGAGGAAGATTATTTTCTGTTCAATGAAACCCGGCGACCAGCGGTTCAGATCTTAAACTGCACGGTCAGAAGCCACCGTGCAAGGCCGTTTTTAATCAAAACCAACAATGTTTTAATTAAAGGAAATGTCATGCAGAACTGCACCGGCTCGGCGATTCAGATTGGGGCTGAAGGGGGATGGCGCGAAGGAGGGCCGGTGAAAAATATTACCATCGAAGATAACTGGATCCTTGATTGCGCCTACGAATGGGGTGCTGCCATTGCAATTGGAAATTCAGGCATCTCAGAATTGTCAGGGCAATCAAACTCAAATATTATGATCCGAAACAATGTGATCCGGATGAGTTGCCGGGATGCAATATCGGTCACCGATGCCAAAAATGTTACCATTAAAAATAACCAGATATCAGGAACAACCAATGCTATCTATTTAAGAAATACCTCAGATGTTACGATAAAAAGTAATGGTATATTGCCTGTCTTAAAAGAATAATGCTCACCTGAAGTAAGTGAGAATAAACCAGCTACAAAAAATGACAGAATTTAGATTTAAAACAATGTTTCCTAAGCAAATTAAATTATTGCTATTCAATTTCTTATTTGCTTTTTTTGTTGTTGTTACAACATCCTTTGCCTTTGGGGAGAACCGATGGAAAATTCAATCTGACGGATCGTTAAAGTGGGAAGTCAAGCAGGATATCCCGCATTATGATCATATTGAGATGAGTGGCGAGAAAGTATCAACGATTCTGCGCTATGGTGTTAATGGTGATGGTTCCTTTCAATTGGAGCGATCCCTGGTTTGGCCAATGCTTCGCACTATTCCAAACAACACGCATGCCAGTTTGATGCAGCGTTATGCAATTGATTTTCCTTCCTTGTTAACTGTTAACGGCACCACATTAAAGAAGGAGAACGTAAAATCGGTATCATTAAATGGAGTGTTAACCGTAGTCAGCGAGTATAGCACCCCTGCCGCGATTATCCTGACACGTTCAATCTTTCCATCTACTTTCAGCCCTATGATCTGCGAACGATATGTAGTTAAAAACAATTCAGGCAAACCGATAACACTAACTATTCCTGAACAAAAAACTGTTTATCTTACCGATGAAAAAAAGGGGGTAGAAGGGAGCTATTCGGTTGAGATTGGCATACAAAACAGTGGTGTCTATAACCTGAATCCGGGAGAGGAAATTCAATTTAATACATCTATCCAGGCTTATTCAAAAACTCAGGAGCCTCTATTACCAAATGTGGGGCAAGAGCTCGAAGCCCGCCATGCATTTGTTCAGCAAATGTGGAATAATCTGGTGTTTGAATCGCCCGATGAATCGATAAACAAGATGTTTGCTTTTTCCAAGATCAGGGCATCTGAGAGTATTTACAGGACAAGCGGCGGCTTGATGCACGGGCCCGGTGGTGAATCGTACTATGCAGCTATCTGGGCAAACGACCAGGCAGAATATGTCGGACCATTCTTCCCATATCTGGGATATAAAACCGGTAATGAAGCCTCCTTAAATGCCTATCAGCAATTTGCACGGTTTATGAATAAGGAATACAAACCTATTCCAAGCTCAATTATTGCGGAAGGAAAAGATATCTGGAATGGAGCCGGTGACCGTGGTGATGCAGCAATGATTGCCTATGGTGCTGCAAGATATGCACTCGTGCGCGGGGATAAAGCAGAAGCTGAAAGCCTTTGGCCACTTATCGAATGGTGTCTGGATTATTGCCGCAGGAAACTTAATAATGACGGAGTGGTAACCTCTGACTCTGACGAACTGGAGGGTCGATTCCCATCCGGAAAAGCCAATTTATGCACCTCAACACTTTATTATGATGCACTTTTGTCTGCCACCTGTTTGGGTCGCGATTTAAACAAACCTGCATCACAGTTGGCCGGCTACCGGAAACAGGCTGACAATCTTAAGACTTCAATAAATAATTACTTTGGCGCAACGATCGACGGATTTGATACCTATCGCTATTACGAAGGAAATACAGTGCTTCGTTCGTGGATCTGTATGCCTCTTGTTGTTGGGATAAAGGAGCGAGCTAAAGGAACTATCGATGCCCTTTTTTCTCCAAAGTTATGGACCAAAGATGGTTTGCTGACACAGGCAGGTAGTGAAACGTTTTGGGACAGGTCTACGCTTTATGCGTTGAGAGGTGTATTTGCAGCCGGTGAAACCGAAAAGGCGCTCAATTATCTCAGCTACTATGCCAATCAGCGGTTGCTTGGCGAGCATGTCCCTTATGCCATCGAAGCCTGGCCGGAAGGTAGTCAACGCCACCTCTCTGCAGAGAGTGGACTGTTTTGCCGAATTATCACGGAGGGAATTTTTGGTATCCGTCCCACAGGCCTTAAGACTTTCACAATGACACCCCGCTTACCAAAGTCATGGCCTGCGATGAACCTGAAAAAAATCCATGCTTTCAATTCCAGTTGTAATATTGAAGTTAAACGTGAGAATGATAAAATCAGGGTCATAATCCGAACTTCTGAAAATAAGGAAATCCTAAGTAAAACGATCCGGGATGGGGATTCGGTGGATGTTAAATTATAAATTATCGGTATAAAAATATGCAGAATAATTATTCAGAAAAGTTAGCTGTGACGATACTTCGAATTGGAATGCTGTTCCTCCTTCTCCCTGTTTCTTTAATCGTCACAGGGCAGAAGATGCCAACAGATTATGTAAATGTGTTTACCGGAACCTCCAATTCGCGATGGATGCTCGGTCCTTATGCGGGAGTTCCCTATGGGATGGTCCAGCTAGGTCCTGACAACCAGGAGTCAGGCTGGATGGCCGGGTACGATTATTCGATTATGAACGTAACCGGTTTCAGCCATATTCATGCCTGGACCATGGCCGGGTTGATGATCATGCCACAAACGCTCGATTTTACGAAAGAAAATGGAGCGAGCTCCAAAGCTTACCGAGGTGCAGGAGCCGGCTTTCACTCCAGGATTTTAAAAGAATCAGAAATTGGATCTCCCGGCTATTACTCTTGCGAACTTTACGATGCTGATTGTAAAGCAGAAATGACGGCAACAACCCATTGTGGTTTTCATAAATACACGTTCAATAAGGAGCTGCAGAATGCACGAATCTTACTCGTTTTGAAGTTCCCCTCTGAGTATAAGTATGACATTGAAGATGCGGTTATTGAGAAAGTTAATGCTAATTCAATTGAAGGCTATGCTCTGACCCGGGCAGAATCGTCAGGCAATTATAAACTCCACTTTGTTATCCAGTTCAGTAAGCCGGTTAGTTCGTTAAATGGATGGGTGAATGACAAAATATCAAATAACAGGAATAAGGTTTCAGGCAACGGTGATGTCGGTGCATTTGTAAATTTCCAGGTTAAAGAAGGTGAATCGATCCTGATTAAGGTCGGTCTTTCACTGGTGGATATTGAAGGCGCCAGAAATAACCTGAAAGCCGAACTTGATCCCTATGGCTGGGATTTCGAGGGCGTGGTTGCAGCGGCACGCCAGAGTTGGAATAACCTCCTTTCAACGATTGAAGTGAAAGGAAGTGAGGAGAATAAAGGGAAATTCTATACCAATTTTTACCGAAGCTTTGCCAAGCAGACCTGGAGCGATGTTGATGGCCGCTATAAAGATCCGTTGAACAGGACTCAACAATTACCTGCCGGCGGTGCCATGTATGGCGGTGATGCCTTCTGGAACACTTTCTGGAACTACAATACCATTCTCTCCCTGGTGGCTCCGCAGATTATGAACAATTGGGTAACCACCCAGCTGGAACTCTTTGACAAGACAGGCTGGACCAACGACGGTCCAACGGGCATCAAGCTGACAGGTATCATGGAGGTAACCCATGAGATTGCATTGATGGTGTCGGCCTATCAGAAAGGTATCCGGAATTACGATACCAATAAACTCTATCAGGCTGTGCGGCATAATGGATTGGAGCAAGGGAAAAAGCTTACCGGTACTGGCCTTTCGGGGATGGAACGGCTGGATATTTACAATAAACTGGGTTATGTGCCGCTTGAAGCCGATGCGGCATCGCGTACTCTCGACTATGCCTATACCGATTTTTGTGCCGCCAACCTCGCTAAAGCAATGAACCATAGCGACGATTATAAGTTTTTTCTGAAACGGTCCGAAAACTGGAAAAACCAGTTTAACCCTGAATCAAAATTTCAGGTGCCAAAAGATTCTGCTGGAAACTGGATGAAGGATTATGACCCCTTTTCGGGAAAATACTGGATTGAAGGGAATGGCTGGCAGTACACCTGGTATGTGCCCCATGATATCCCAGGTTTGATTCAATTGATGGGGAAAGAGTTGTTTACTAGCCGACTCGAAGAGGGATTTCAGAAATCCGTTAAACATAACTTTACCGCCTATGCGTTCGATCGCCATCAGGATATTGCCTATGAATATTACATTAATCATGGCAATGAAGCCAATATGCAAGCGTCCTTCCTGTTTAATTATTCCGGAAAACCGTGGCTCACCCAAAAATATTCACGGGCCATTCTTGATAAATTCTATGGAAATACCCCTTACCATGGTTGGGAAGGCGATGAAGATGAAGGGCAGATGGGTGGCTGGTTTGTAATTGCATCCATGGGTTTGTTCGAAATGAATGGAGGGGTGACCGATGAACCCACTTTTGATTTAACCTCTCCGCTGTTCGATGAAATTACTATTCATGCCGACAAAATGTACAAGGGCGAAATGCCATTCGTTATTAAGACATTAAATAATTCAAATGAGAACATCTATATCCAATCGGCAATACTAAATGGGAATCCTTTAAACGCTCCTAAACTGAAGTTCAGGGATTTAGTAAAAGGGGGAGAGCTTATTCTTAAAATGGGAAAATACCCGAATGAAAATTGGGGGACAGCATTTTAGGAAATTAGTATAATTGCTTGTAATCTAATTTAT
>Ga0118677_10005329_pt1 | contig 22576 bp, 29 predicted proteins | sample AliMusrvi5mmetaG_FD_86154 | JGI IMG/M metagenome (GOLD analysis project Ga0118677, IMG submission 86154)
ATATATATATATATATATATATATATATATTGACTTTTACATAAATCTATGATAAGGTAACAAAGAAAGTTATTTAACAGTAAAATACTCAATATTAATAATAAAAAGGAAAGGTTGAGCAAATGAAATTTGTATTCAAACCGTTTGAAAAATCCTATATCAGAAGAAACGGAAAAATTCTGACTGGAGGAATTATTCAGATCCTTGCTTTGGGTGTACAAGATCCGAGCAAAGGAGGCGAGTCCGAAATAGCAGGAGTTGCGATGTTCAGTCCCAAACTTGCTAAATATGGAAGTTCACGTTTCTATACCACGGCAGACATGGTCAAAAAAGTAGTGAGAGTCATCAACAAGAAAAAACGCAAAACTGTGCGGATAATTCCTTTTGATGAATTTCAAAGTGTGCACGTATGGACTTGTATTGTAATGAAGGGTGGATGGCTCAAAACAATTGGAGCTTTTGGGGAAGATTTTAAAATTCTCTGTGACTCAACAGCGTTAAATGAATCACTGCAAATGGCAGAGCGTGGAGAAAAACCACGTATACTTGATAATAGTACTTTTGTACAAGTATCAGGTTGTAAAGTTGGGCAACGTGTTATTAATATTGAATATGGTAAATACGGTGACGAAAAACATGCCGTGTTTACAAGAAAAGGGAAGCCCATCAAACATAGGGCTAGCAAGCCACTCTCATACAAAAAATGGGAATCGCTTCACTCTTTATCCTAAAATAGCAAAGATTAAGTCCAATAATGATTGGCAAAGCACTCATAATAGGGTGCTTTTTTATTGAAAAAATAACGGTTTTATGCCATTATGTAGCCAATGAGACTACTATCGGTAATACCAATATCACGTGGAATAGCTAAGGAAAGTCTGACATATTTTACGTCAGCGGATATTTCAGCTGGGTCAATTATTAAGGTTCCCCTCAGAAAAAAAGTTGTACCGGCACTGGTTGTCTCTTCAGAAGACGCTTCAACCTTAAAAACCGATATAAAGAATGCGCCGTTCGAAATAAAAAAAATTGAAAAAATTAAAGCCTCTTCCCTACTATCACCACATTTTATAGCAGCCATTAAGGAAACCGCCGATTACCTAACAACAACTTCTGGTAGCGTCATGCACGCCACTATTCCAAAAAATATTCTCGAAAATGCCGACAAAATCTCAACCGAATTATTACCACTCAAAAACGCTAAACCTCAAGAAAAACAAGTTGTTCAATCGGACGATGAAGAAAGATATGCGACTTACAAAAGTTTGATTCGTGAAGAATTTGCCAAAGGCTATTCGGTCTATTTTTGTTTGCCTACAGTCCAAGATATCAAAAAAGCTTACGAAAAAATTTCTAAAGGAATTGAGCAATATACTTTTGTCTTGCATAATTCTGTCAGTAAAAAAGAAGTGACCGATTTATGGAATAAAGTAACTAAAGAAGATCATCCGGTATTGTTAATTTGTACCGGTCAATTTCTCTCAATTCCAAGAAATGATGTCGGTGCTATAATTGTAGACAAAGAAAATTCCCGCTCATATAAGATGCAGTCTAGACCATTTGTGGACTATCGTTATTTTGCTGAAATTTTGGCAAAAAAAATAAACTCCAAAGTTATTTTTGGTGATATGCTTTTACGCACAGAAACAGTCTGGAGACATCAGATTGGAGAACTGTTTGAAGTTTCACCATTAAAATTCAGATCATTAAACACATCGAGACAATTAGTGGTGGATATGAAAGAAAGAATACCAGATACTCTTGATCAAAATAAAGAGGGCCGAGAGCCAAAATTCAAAATCTTAAGTGATGCATTTCTGAATATGGTTACCGAGAACAAGTTGAATGATGAAAATATGTTTGTTTTTGTTGCCAGACGAGGACTATTCCCTTCTACTGTTTGTGGTGATTGCGGGTCTATCATCTCCTGCAACACCTGTGGTGCCCCCACAGTTCTCCACAAAGCTCCAACAGAGAACTTCTTCTTATGTCACCGCTGCGGTGAACATCGCAGCGCTTTGGAGAAATGCAAAAATTGCCAAAGCTGGCGACTAGGATCTTTTGGTATTGGTATTGAAAGTGTGGAGGAAGAAATTCGAACCAAGTTTCCAGATCTCAAAATATTCAAAATTGATGCCGATAGCGCCTCCACCCATAAGAAAGCCTTAGACATTATTGAGAAATTCTACGCCTCGCCAGGTAGTATTCTTCTTGGAACTGAAATGTCTTTGCTTTATCTTACCGAAAAAGTAGCCAATGCGGCTGTGGTGTCAATCGATTCATTTTTCTCAATTCCAGATTTCCGAATCAATGAAAGAGTTTTGAATATTCTTTTAAGAATAAAATCTCTGACTTCAAGAAACCTGCTTATTCAAACAAGAGATGGCGAACAGAAAATATATAAATACGCCGTCCAAGGAAACTTGGCCGACTTTTATCGTGATGAAATCAAAGACCGCGAACAACTTGGTTATCCTCCATTTTCAACCTTGATCAAGATTACTCTCCAAGGAGATAAAAAGTCTGTTGTTGCCGGTATGGAAAAACTACAGAAATACTTGGAGCCATTTGAGGTAGACATATTCCCAGCTTTCATTCCATTAATTAAAGGCAAGTTTAGTATGCACGGACTAATAAAAATCAAACGAGGTGAATGGGTAAATGAAGTCTTGTCAAAAAAACTAAAGAGTTTGCCGCCAAATTACATTATAAATATTGATCCAGAAAGTCTTTTATAAAAAATTGAACAAAAAACCGCAGGTTTTTCATTTGCTTTAATAAGCCTGAAAAACCTGCGGTTGCATACATATCTTAGCCTTCTAAAACAAATCCTGTTGATGTACTCATTCCATGATAACCAGTATCCGACGAGCAAGATTTCAACTTGATCTGATTGCAGCAAAACTCATATAATAACACATTTGTCTTCCAACACTTTCCACCACCACAAACCTCGTCTCCCGAACAATACATAAAAGGTCTTGTATTATTTATCATTCTGTCGGGATGAGTAAGAAGCATGCAACCATTTGCAAAAACTCCTAAAGGGAATTCTCCGTTGACCATTTTTTCAAAAGCTTGAGTATCTGTGAGACCGAAATGTCTCAATCCAAGTTGACCTGGAATTATAAGGATATCCGAATCATTTTGCCGGTTTCTGATATTCTTCCAAACATCATCAGATTTTACTTTCTGACGCAATGAAAACGGATATTGATTACCGGTGAGATCCAGATGGCAAGTAAACTTGTCAACCAGATTAGCCCGAAGCGCCATCAACATGGTCTGAACCGCATCAAGATAAGTATTGCCAAAAATCCTTCCTAACTTTCGCCAGTTTGGAACAGCAAACCATGATTCAGCCCCTTCAGGCAATTTAACATGACCAGTTTTAATTGCTTCCAGCAACTCATGATTCGCTGAACCATGGCAATCAAATATTCGGCATAAACGTTTAACCTGTATTTCAATGTTAATTGGCCTATAGCCATAAAAGCAACTTCGGTCGTCGAGTCCAAAGTAGCGATTCGCCTCAATCCAATCGTCAACTACATCACCCAAACCTGAAGTTTCATTCAATCTTTGAGCCTGTTCAGGAGTCAAACCAGCCTTATCATAAGACTGACTCACGATAGACATGAACTTACAACCTTTGGGATCCTGTGACGTGACCTTTACCGACGGAGCCAATGCTTTTTCAGTCATCGGAGCCATCCTTTCTTTGTTTGTTATGACAGATTCGCTCTGACAAACGACCGGACACTTAATGCGGCCAGTTTTTTACAGTCAAAAATTAACAGTAAAAAACTGGCCGCATTCACATATTTTAAAGAGCAATAATTTAATTCATATGGTACAGATTTTTTCTTACAATGTCAATCAGGTGAAATTAAAATTTGAGCATGAAAAAAGGGATGCATGTGATTGCATCCCTGTGAGACTCAAAAGAGACTCATTTAACGAAGTGGACAAAATCTGATGAACAATACTTATTTGCTTTACGCTTATAAATACCGACTTCAACTTTGTCACCTTTCACCAGCTTCTTGCCGGAGAAAACCAGGAACACATCATATGCTCCATCGCGCATTACCTTGGTCTGATAGACCCCGGTAACAAAAGTGCGTTGTTCTAAAACAGTAGCACTCCAACCCTTAACAATTTCAGTCTCTTCTTCAGCCCAAACATTGTTAAGAAAATTTGAACTATTGTTTATACCCCGGTCGATTTTTACTTGCTCAGGCAAATCCATCCAAGCCTGCCGTCGTGATTTTTCCATCTTATCACAACGAACGGCCACGCATGAGATCAACCCAGCCAAAACAATAATTCCCGATATCTTAAATATATCCATTATCTAACTCCTTTTTTCTTTGTTTTAAGATCATTTTGTGACTACTAGTCACTGGATTGAATCAAACTTTGATTCTAAACCTACCTACATATTATACACCCTTTTATTAACTATGTCAAGAATAGAAAAATGCTTTAAAATAAGGTATATTTTGACTATGAAAAAGAGAGATGATGATTCCACAACAATAGTTCAAAAAGGTAATGCGGTATTAAGACAAATTGCGGAAAAGGTACAAGTGACTGAAATAAAAACAGATAAGATTCAGAAGATACTTAAAAATATGGGTGATGCATTAGCAACTCAGGATGATGGTGTGGCTATCGCTGCTCCGCAAATTGCTATCCCCTTGCGAATTTTTGTCGTATCAAAAAAAGTGGAAATAATACTTAAAGGACTTGAGACAGCTCCGGAATCAGAAAAAGTTGGCATTAAAGACAGTGTCTATATTAATCCTGAGATAAATAAACTTTCAAAGAAAAAGGTAAAAGTCGATGAAGGATGTCTATCGGTCAGACCAATATTTGGAAAGGTTGAAAGGTCAGAAAAGGCCACTATCACCGCTTATGACGAAAATGGCAAAAAATTTACCAAAGGGGCTAGTGGATTATTAGCCCAGATATTCCAACATGAGACAGATCATTTAGATGGTATATTATTCGTTGATAAAGCAACTGATCTAATAGAAATTGAACCAGAACACTCAGAAGTTAGCATGAATTAATTTAATAAAACATGTTTAATAACGATAAAAATCTAAAAGTCGCCTTTTTTGGAAATTCAAAATTTTCTGTTTTTTGTCTTCAAGCAATGAAGGATTTAGGATCTATTCCTGACGTCATAATTACTACCCCAGATAGGCCAAGCGGTAGGAAGATGCAATTAACTAAAAGTGAAACCAAGATCTGGGCTGAAAATAATAACATTTCTTTTATTGAGCAAGAAAAACTAAAAGACGAAACTTTTTTGGAAAAACTAAAGGAGTTTAATCTTTTTATCGTCGCCTCGTATGGGAAAATTGTACCGAAAGTAATCCTAGACTTGCCAAAATATGGTGTTTTGAATATTCATCCTTCCATTCTCCCAAAATACAGGGGGCCATCACCACTTCAAACACAGATATTAAATGATGAAAAAAATGTTGGAGTGACAATTATGCTTATGGATACCGAAATCGACCACGGATCAATAATCACCCAATCAAAAATTGAGATTATAAATTGGCCGCCAACACTTGAAGAATTAAAAAAAATAAGTGCTAAAGAAGGTGCAAAAATATTATTGGACATCACTGCAAAATGGGTGCAAGGTAAAATTACACCAATTGAACAAAAACATTCCGAAGCAACATTTACAAAAAAAGTTGAAAAAAATGATGGGCTCATTGACTTAGAATTCTGCAAACCATATGAGAACTATTTAAAAACAAAAGCCTATAACCCTTGGCCTGGTACTTTTTTCTTTATTGCAAAAGGTAATCAAAAGATCAGGGTAATAATCAAAGAGTCAGAATATAAAGATGGAAATTTTCATATAATTAAAGTCCTTCCTGAAGGGAAAAAAGAAATGTCCTACAAAGACTTTTTGAATGGTTTGGGTTCAGTTAAATAGTCTTTATATCAAAAATTGCCGATTCGTCATTTGAACCGGCAATTTTGTTATTTTAATTATTCTACTGTGACTTTACTTACAATCACTGGGCTTAATGGTAAATCATTTTGATTAACCTTTAAATTCTCAATTTTATCAACAACCTCCATCCCAGATATTACTTTACCAAAAACGGTGTGTTTACCTATGAGCCATGGGGTTTCAGCTGCGGTTATAATAAAGAATTGACTACCATTTGTTCCTTTACCATTGTACGTACCGCCATTAGCCATAGCGAGCATTCCACGAACCATTGGCAAATCATTTATTTCGTCATTGAATTGATAACCAGGACCTCCGATGCCATATGTAGCAGGATCATCAGTCTTACTATTTGGATCACCGCCTTGAATCATAAAGTCTTTGATGACACGATGAAATTTGGTACCGTCATAAAAACCAGACTTCGCCAGTTTGAGAAAATTGGCAACAGTATTAGGTGCTTTATCTTTATATAATTCTAACTCAATATTTCCAAAATTTGTTTCTAAAACGACTTTATCCATATTTTTTTTAATTACTTGTGTAGTAGTAGCTGTTGGTGCTGTCTTATTTATAATGGCTGAAGTTGATGTGGCAGCAATCTCAATTTCGCCTTTAATTTTTACATTGTTAACCGGTTTAGTTGAATATATTATTAAAGAAATAATTGCAACTACTACCACGGCATACCAGATATTGGCTGGATTAATTAGTTTTTTAATATTCATACTCGTCACTATTCGTTAGTAAAGATACCTTTTAAAACATTCTTTATCTTAGCACCTCCTCTTTTGATCAAGCTAACTTTTCTATCTTTTGAAGAGAGTAATTCTCTTGTCATTTCATCTTTGACCTCATCAATTGAAGCGTATAGATCCTCAGTCTCAGACACGGCTCTCAAATTTTTTCCCTTGATGTGCAAATTAATTTCCGCCCTAAAAAGATCTCCTTTATTGTGGTGTTTTGTAGTCTTACCAAGTTCAACATCACATAATGCGCTTTCATCAGCTGGATCAACAAATTTATTGATATGCTCTAGTTTTTTATTCAGATAATCCCCAATAGCAGAAGTAATTTCCATCCCTGTTCCTTTAATATTTATTCTCATGATTTTATTTTTTATCAACGTCTAATATTTTACTTGGAGAGTGATGACCGCTCACTATCCTTACTACTCCATTATACACTTTAAAATGTTCTCTGACCATTTCAACAATTCTACTATTCGCTAAATTTCTTTCGGCTGGTTCCTTAATGGAAATTTCCAAATGATCTTTTGAAATTTCTTTCAATAACTCCGCTTTTTGCTTGGTCTTAACTCTAACCTTAATATACATAATCAAATATTACCTAATTTGTGTCTTATATACAAGGTTTTTATCAGTGTTAATAAATATATTTACAAAATATATTTGATATAATATAATTTTACGAGAAGGAGGACTTTGTGAATAATACTAAGAAACTACCTGCAACCAGCCTCGAGCAGTATAATCTGACTCAAATATTAGATGCTGTCACCTGCCCAGTAAACAGACATGCTGTTAGGGCAAAAAAAACGTGTGACGACTGGGAGCTCTATAAGCATCCAGATTGGTTGATTGAACATTATGTTGAAAATGGCGGAGCGGTAGCTTTTGCCAGAAGAAGATCGGAATTTATTGATAAACCGTGCGACTGTTTCGAAGTATGCGGCCAAAGTGACGAATGTCAGGTTTCTGGCATTGAGCACCATTGGAAACACTGCGGGATTAGACGCATACCCTGCAAAGGCCGGGCGAATTGTCAGGCAGCAAAAATTCCTGAAGAATATTGTATTTAATTATACGGGGCGAAGGTTTCGTTCCAAAAAGGATTAAAGAAGACGCAATGAGGATAGATGAAATCTATCCTCATTTTTTGTTAAAAAAAAGCAAGGCTAATTCCCTTGCTTTAAAAAATACCCTCTTTATTTTGTGAAATAATACCGTCAACAGATATTAAAACGGTAGTAACTTCACGAACCATAGTGTCCATTACTGTTTTAATAATCTTTTTCCAATCAAGATTTGATGATTCATGATAGATAACTGTCGCCCAGGATTCTTTTGAACCGGAGACTAAATCTCTCGCTTCACTTGAAACTATAGTTAAAACTACAGATAACCCCAAGCTTTCTAAGCCATCCTTAATATTTCTTCTTTTAAGACTGGCAACCTGTGGATCAAGACCATAAATAGTTATAAAGATCTTATTGCTCATTTATATCTCCTTTCTACTGATAATTTTACGCTGATAAAATATTTTGTAAAGACAACAAAAATCCGATATCAAATAACTGATATCGGATTGCTTCAAAAAAATCATTTCTGCTTTTTAAGAATTTGCAACATTTTAACGATGCAAGCTCCAGCCTCTAACGAATTCTCATCAAGGCTGCAATATATAACGTTGCATTCTGCAACAGTGTTGGCGCGAGCAATTTCGTCAAGCAACTCTTTTCTTGCTTTCATTATTTCAAACGCCTTATTGAAAGCCTTAAGCCTTACGTCTGAATCAGTAGCTTCCTGGCTAATATCCAGTAATTCTTCTGCCGATTTTGCTACTCTGATAAGCCTTGGAAAATCCACAACTTGAGGTAAAAATGATGCGGGCAAACCAAATACTCTCTTTATTTGTCTCACCTTATCTGCACCAATAATTTCCGCAATCTGACGAACATTTTTCTCTGTATACACCTTTAACCTCCTATATTATGTTATAACATTTGAACAAGAACTCCTGAGTACAAAATACTCTCATTCTTAAAAATTGCAAATTAAAACCACCCAAATTTGGGTGGTAAAACAGCACAAAATAATTTTCTCACATCATGTAGTATCATATTCATGACCGCAACTTCGGCATTTATTCACATTAACACGCGCACCTCCACAATTTTCAAAACGATCATGCTTCATGTTGCCGCCACACATACGACACACAGTGTATGGTTCTCCTTCAATCGGTTTCCTTCGATTGCAAATCGAACAACAAAACTCAAAGATTACTTGTGAACCAAAATGCCGCCCATCAACAAAAGGTGAATATTTAGGATCATACCTAGTTACTTTTTCCCAGGAATGTTCACATTTGTTCTGAACATCTTCGATTTCACCCATCAAAATACTCGCCTGATTATTAATATATTGAGCTGTATTGTGAAGTACTCGCGGAACATTTTTTAAATCAAACAACATGATATTTACCCCTTTCATATTAAGAACTTATACTTTCTATAGACTACACTTATAAATATTTTTTGCAACAATTAAGTAAATTAAAAACGTGAGTTAAATCACGTTTTTAATTTTGCATTTAAAATTAAATTTTACCGATCAGATCAATACCCGGAGTAAGTACATCAGCGCCTGGCTCCCAATTAGCCGGACAAACGTTGCCTTTATGTTCTCTTACGAATTTAGCGGCTTGCAACTTTCTAACCATTTCCTTTGCACTCCGTCCAATATTATTGTCATGAATTTCAACAGTTTTTAGTACCCCGTCTGGATCGATAATGAAAGTACCCCTTAAAGATAGTCCCTCTGATTCTATATATGTACCAAACATTTCAGAAACATTACCAGTCGGATCTGCCAACATCGGATATTGAATTTTACTTATAGACGGAGAGTGATCATGCCAGGCTTTATGTACAAAAGCAGTATCGGTACTCACGCTCATTATTTCTCCTCCCAATCCCTTAACCTCTTCATAAAAAGTTTGGGCATCTTCGAGCTCGGTCGGACAAACAAAAGTAAAATCTGCTGGATAAAAAATTAAAACTACCCACTTACCCTTATAATCGCTTAATTTAATTTTTTTAATTTCCTTTTTTATAAAAGCGTCCAATTCAAAATCTGGAACAGATGTATTTATATTTATCATACCTGCATTATAACAATATATATCACAAACATAAAGTAAGATTAGCACAAAAAAATATCCCTTCCGCCTAGTGGCGAAAGGGATATTTTTCCGTCTTGAGACTATGCTCGAGATACGTTTGTAGCTGCTGGTCCTTTTTCACTTTGGATGACTTCAAAAGAGACAACGTCTCCTACTTTGAGTTCATTAAAAGTAACACCAACAAGTTCTTTTGAATGAAAGAAAAGATCCTTTGTCTCACCTTCGCGAGAAATGAATCCGAATCCCTTATCCACAAGAGTTTTAATTGTTCCTGTCATGATACGTTTTTTTGATTATTTTTTGCTCGAAACTTCGACGTTGTTCCTGTGTCTTAACACTCCATTTAGTATAACACAATCTTTTAATATCTGCTAGTCATAAAACTTATGTAAATAAAATAGCCAGAAAGTGTTTGTTTTTCCACTTTCTGGCTATGAACCGTCATTTCAACTTATAAAAACGTCGATTGTAATATTCAAGTTCAAATCGACCATCTTTACCCACTTTACTGTTTCCTCGGTAAGTAGTAACTCCGCAATTCAATGGCCGATCACTACTATCGACCCGAATGAATTCTTCGGCGCTCCATCTTTCCAAGTGGGCTCTAACACCCAAGATATTCAGATGATGTGTTACCGCCATGACACGTTTTTCAGAAAAATCACGAACAACACTTGTCATCCATGACCTATCTCGTGCCCTGACATCTGGCACACTTTCACCTTGTGGGTAACGATACCAATATGAACCTTCGCATTTAAACAAAAGTCTTTGTTCCGGATGAAGAGTATGGAATACCCTCCAATCATTGTAGATCAAAGATAATCCATGTTCCTGTTCCCGTATCCTTTCATCCTCGACTACATGGATTTTACGAAGTTCTGGCCAACCCCTCATAAGACCGGCCAATGTAAGTTTTGTCCGCTTATACGGCGATACAAAAATTACATGTGGGGCTTTTTTATGATATTTCCTCCTTAAGGCAATACCAACTTCTTCGGCACGTTTTGCCTCAAGGTCTAAGAGTGGTGTTTCAGCATCACCAATCCCTAGAGAAAATTCTTCCTGAACCGCCAAAGCTAAAGCTTTTGCTTTATCAGTGGTTGGGTCGAGTTCGAATTGTTTAATAAATTCCTGATACAATTGACTCTTAAGTTTCTTATCTTTAAGAATATTGTACGCCGACACATCGTGTCGAATTAGCCACATAAGTTCGGGCCACTTCATATTATTTCCTTTCTGTTTAAGTTTAGTATTTGAAGAACAACTTTTTTATAATAATACCTTATATATTAATATCTGTCAAATACGCCATAAATTAATGACAAATAGGTCTTTTTCATATAAGATTCATGTATGAAAATCACAAGTACTAAATTTATTAAAGGTCTCAAAGGAAGCGACTCAATCATCCAAGAACCGATCCCACAGTTTGCTTTTGTTGGCCGATCAAATGTCGGCAAGTCCAGCCTTATGAACTGTCTTCTAAATAGCAAAAGTCTCGTTAAATCTGGAAAAACTCCTGGAAAAACAAAGGAGATTAACTTTTTTTTAGTCAATAATAAAATGTATTTTGTTGATTTGCCTGGTTACGGTTTTTCAAAAAACTTTCTAGAAGAACGTGAACAACTTTCTAAAATGATTCAATGGTATTTAATGGAACCAGTATTCTTAAGAAAAGTAATATTTGTATTGGACTCTAGAATCAAACCCAGCGAGCTCGATCTTGAAATGTATAGAATATTAAGAGAACACGACCAGGATATAATTATAGTGGCCAATAAGATTGACGCCCTTTCACAAAAAGAAAGACATGCAAATTTAAAGGCGATTAATGAGGCCTTTCCTGGTAATCAAATAATTCCCTGCTCAGCCAAAACCAGATATGGCTGGCAAGAAATTTGGAATAAGATCCAGGAGTAATACTGTTACAAATTAATAAATTACCTCGCAGCCCTACTATGGGAATTAATACGGTTTTAATAAATATAAAAATCCGTATGCTTTTTAAAACATACGGATTCGACACAAAAAATATTTCAAACGGTTAGAGCGTAATCATCAACGGCTAACTCAATTGCATTTGCAATATCGTCAAACTCAAAAGATTGACCACTACTCCACACGCCATCAATAGCTATCCTTCCAGACCAGCTGTCGACAAGTACGGTCGACACCAAGTCGCCGCTTTGCTCTTTAATAACAAATTCAGCCGTGGGTATCGACTCAAACTCGATACAACCAACAGAAACATCCAAATGAAGTTCATCAAGAAATCCCATTAATCGGCCGCTCATGACGCCCATTTTTATGGTTTCAATAGCTTCTTCGCGTTTCCACTGCTTGGAAGTGAAGAGTGCCTTTGCGGGATGATCAAACCTTAAAATCAGTTTGATATTTTGAATGTATTTTGCAACCAAAGCAAATGAGTCTGCATTGCCCGATGAAATCTTATGCATACCGATCACATGACTCACCCCGTTCCATTTGCCACGCTTGACCACATCCTGAATAACTTCAGGTTTGTCGAAGCTTAAGACGCCCGCATTCAAATTCACAATATCCACAAGTAAAGATAGACCGAAAAGACTATCCTTGCCTTGGGCAATCGTGATATGAATGTTATCGAATAAGCCGGTCTTGTTAAGACAAGATACTAACAATTTTCCATCCATAACTACATTTCCCTTCTTTACTAAATTACTATTTAAATATAAGGTTCAATACCCTAACATCCTAACATAATAATATTGTTATGTCAATAATTGATAATATAAAAACCCGTAGCTATCTTGGTAGACGCTACGGGTTTGGATTCAAACAGTTATCTTATCCTTTGTTTTAGGACCAAATGACTGATACTTAACAGGAACCTTCGCATTTGCCGCCAAATACGTAATCATCTCCTGAAGATTACTGAAATGTGACATTTTAGAAAGTACAGCGGTTTGCAGTAATTTGGTCAAAGTTTCCTGATGACCAAGATTATTACTAGAGCTCAATACTAATTTATGAAGTATTTCACCAGATGGCAGAATATAATCATCTGCAAAAGGTATTCCCCCTTGCTTAAATGAATCAACATGAGTCAGAGCAATCGAATCTATTCCTCCGGCTGAGCGGACACAATCGATTGCATAGCGAAGCTTAACTCCATCAAAACCACCAGTTCGAAAATCGCCTTGCCAATGATTAATGTCATTATGCTCAAAAAAATTGGTGCCAAGAAATTTTTGATCTTCAGTAACAAATGGACCCGCCCCATGACGTGTTCCGTAAGTCCTGATGATACCAATTTTTTCGACATCGCCATCAAAACCAGATTCATTGATTAGATCCAGTGCGTTAGTCGGCAAAGTATTACTCCAAGTTGTGTATGGATGAAATCCACGCCACTCATCAAGCAACACCCCCTGTGCACCTTCAAAAATCACATTCGAATCATGAATCAATTTATTGGAGTTCACACAAGAAATGATATTAAACTCCGTAGCCATTTCTGCATATGCTTCCGCAATCAGAATCGGCTCTTTAGAGTTAAATAACATATCAGACATTTTTTTTAGATAATCCGGAACCAACCTTGAATCGTAACCGAGATCTGCGAGATCTTCTTGTATTCTTTGCTGAATGGCAATAAGTTTATTGCGAGAAATTTTCTTTTTAGATAAATCCCCAGCTCTCAAGACTTGATCTTGATAATAAAGCAAATCGCAGGCGGTTTCACCAACGCCTTGACCACAAGAACCATGACGATCTTTTCCACGCATCCATTCCTTAATCTGATTGGCTGCAATATGAAAAGGCGTAATGACCGGTGCTCGATAATCAATGTAATGGAAATTCAGAGCATGAACACCAATTTTTGGTGACAAAACACCAACTTCCAAAGCAAGTTTTATCGGGTCCCAAAGCATGAATTTTGAAATCAAAGTTTTCACACCTGGAACAAACGCCCCACTACCGATTTGAGAAAAAGTATGATGCCTTCCGTCATCGGTTACGACATTATGAGCCGCTTGAGATCCGCCGTTATAGCGAACAACAAGATTTGCTCCCAGATTATTACATAAATAATCTGTCATTGTACCCTTACCCTCATCACCAAAACCTAAACCAAACAATATCTTAGCAAATTTGCCAATTGTCTTCATTTTGAATACCTCCTAAAATATATTATAAAAAGAACCTAGTCATTCCTGACTAGGTTCTATCATATTTTTGAGTTTTGTCAACCCTAAAACATGATTCTACTGATTATCGACGAGATCGTCCTTTGCCGGCACCGGTCGTAAGTGCGCCCGAAGATTTGCCAACCACCGCCACCGCTCCGCCAGAAACTGGCACGAGAGCCTTGGTAGCATTGATAGCACCATTCGGATTCACACCCTTGGACCGGAGGACATCTGCCAACTCGTCAGCCTCTGTACCGGCCAAACGACCGATAGCGACTGCAATAGTCGGAATGATTTCTTCCGTCTTACCGATTTCGAGCACGTGTTCAGGATTCTCACCAGCATCACGCAGAAGCTTCTGCCAGGTACCAGTAATCATCTTGTTCGTACCGTGACTCGTATGAGCCGGTCGAATGATGAAAACGTGATAACGTTCACAAACCTTCTTGACCGATTCCAGCATCGAGACTTCCTTCTCGATCGTATCACCAAAGACTTCCTTGGCAACTTCAGGCAAAGTACCATGCTTGGCTGGATCAGCGTTATCATAATACGGTTGTTCATCACAGATCATAAAGAAGAATCCCTTGGATCCATCTCGCTCGAATGACTCCAATCGAGTATGATTTGCTGCCGCGTAAAACGACATATGGTAGGCTTCGCCGTCATTTCCACCACCTTGACCCGGGATGATCATTTCATTCAAGGCAGCGATAAGTTCCGGTGCCCCGATTTCGAATTGACTCATCTGAAAGGCTGCATCAGGCCGTACCGCATGCTCATCGTCATGACACATGAAGAGAACATTCGGATGATCCGAAATCCCCTTCTCGGTCAAAATCTCAATAAGCTTTGGCAACCCGGACTGAATGTTAAAAGGAACTTTGTCCATTGAACCGGTTCCATCAATGCTCACCACGATCGGTGTTACATCATTGAAACCTGGCGCAAAACAAGATTCGCGCATGCCATTCTTCAACTTGCGCGGATCAAGAATCTCAGCAATTTTGCTGAAATCCCGACTCGCAGCTGCCGCTGTTGACCGTGCAAACACCGTACCAGTACTTCTCAAACTACTGATACCCGCATCATATGCCACTGGATCAAGTCCACCTCCACCCATAACCCACTCTCCTTCTCTTTTGTTTTATTTTACCGACTATTTTCACCACATCACTTTTCATGCAACTGGCATGACAAGCTCAACAAATTTTCGCGAGCCCCAAAGGCCTTTGATAATTTGTCGAAATTCCCTATAAACATCCTCGACCAACTGAGGCCGACGATTTCTTTTTGGTTGCAAGCACTTGTTCAATAAATCCACAATCGGCTTTTCAACCGAATCGGGGATAAATTTTTCTTGTGGGTTGCCACCTAAAACATAAACCATACACCAGGCAAGCATGTACAAGTCTGACGCAGATGATGGCCCACCCTTGGGATCCATAATCTCTTCTGGAAAATATCCATCATACTTGTCATCAAGATATGGAACTTTGTCTCCCTGACCAACTCTACATGAAGCTGTCCAATCAACGATTTGACCTGAATGCGTTTTAGCATGAATCAAAATGTGATTAGGGGTAATGGCGCAATGCACCAAACCCGAAACATGAGCGAGTGTCAGACTTTCAAGAGCCCGATTAAAAATAAATGCCATAATCTTGGTATCTACACCACTAGGATATACAGCACGTATTTCTTCCAGTGAAAACCAACCGGTCTCAAATTCCGGAACTACAAGAAAAGTATTTAACACTTTTCTTGCGGTTGAGCCCGGTTCTTGAAGTTTGATTGATTCCAATAAAGACGGCACACGCAGTGAGAGCTTCCGAGCAAATTCCAGTGCTTCTGGATTGTCGGCGAAACTTTTCACCTTTTTCTTCATAAGGTCACACGCTCTTGCCTCACGTTCCATAAGATCATTGTCTTTTGGACTATGCGGCGATTTTACAACAATTGGAGACGTGACCCCTTTCTTATCTTGCAGTTGGCCGCCAAAAACTCCGCACATACCACCTGACTTTATCAGATTGGTAATAGTGTAAGAATATTTTGTGGTTTTAAAAACAATTGGATAATCTTTTTTGTCCTCAATCACTGCAGTCTTCTTTTGACCATAAGAACCTTGACTGATTTTTTTCTCAGCCATTTCCCAAAAACCGTTGAGAAGCTGAAAGGCTTCTTTGGCGATTTTCTTTTGGTCTAGATCAAGGTATAGATCCTCGTGACACACCTTTGCCAGTTTACGGAATACAGATTGTACTTTTTTATGAAGTTCTTCCTGATTACAGGACGGCACACCGAAAACCCCTTCCGGAGCTTTAGCGCGTTGCAAACTTGCTAAAATAGCCAGTAATTCATTCATCGATAATATCCTTTCAAAGAACGTTGTTTTGAAAAGAATATTACATATATATTGTAAATTGTCAATAACTGTTCTTTAATATTTTATATATTTAGCACTATAACTTATAGCTATCAAAAAGTGCTTATTTTATATACATTTTTTCCACCATGGAATACTCCTATCTACATTATATATTTCTTTCATAGCACGCTTGCTATTTAACTTAAATTTGATATTATTTAGTTTACCTAAATATTAGTTAACTTAATAATACAATGGATATAGATGAAAAATTAATCTCAGCCTTCTTTTCGACAGGTAAAATCTTGAAAGAAAAGATGTTTTTCTCCAGCGATAATGCAATCCCCTTCTCTTTTACCCAATTTGAAACACTGAAATTCATTAAAAACCGCAAGGAAACAACAATGAAAGAGCTCTCGGGGTTTTTGCAAGTAAAACCGCCATCAGCAACCACCTTAACAGATAGCCTGGTGAAAAATGGATACATCTGCAGAAACGTAAGCACAAAAGACAGGCGTAGTGTAGAACTATCATTAACAAAAAAAGGACACTCCACCCTGGATGACTGTTATGCCAAAGCCAAAATTGAATTAAAGAAAATTTTTTCCTCGTTAAACAATACGGATAAAAAAGAAATGGCTACAATTTTACAAAAAATTTTAAAAAAATCAAATGAAAAATAATTTCAAAAAAATAATTTCTAAACCAATATTCGTTTACTCAATCGCTGTATTTATTGTAATTATTTCTTCGATAATAATCTTTTCGATTAACAATAAAAATATCGCTACCCTATCTGCCGTTGTTAAACTTGGTACAATAACCGACACCATTTCCTTAACAGGGCAAGTCAAAGCATCGGAAGGGGTTGATCTATCTTTTGAACGAAGCGGAAAAATTGCAAATCATTACGTTTCTAGCGGAAATAAAGTCTATACCGGTCAGCAATTAGTATCACTTGAAAACGCTGATCTTTTAGCACAAGTTCATCAAGCTGAGGCTAATCTTAAAATTGCCCAAGCAAAACTTGATCAAATGAATATCGGGGCCAAAGAAGAAGATTTATCTATTGCTGAAAGCAATCTTTCAGGAGCCAAAATATCATTAAGTCAAGCGCAAAATAGTCTAATTGAGAAAATCAGAGATGCTTATGCCAAAGCGGATGATGCTATCAGAAACCAAACTGACCCATTATTCCTTAATCCAAAATCAAGTACACCAAAATTAATTTTTTCAACCGATTTCCAATTAAAAAATGATTTGGAATCAGGAAGAATAACGATTGAGACAATACTTGAATCTTGGTCAACATCGATTGCAACGATTGACAAGAACAGTGAATTTTCTAAATATAATGACGACGCGACGAACAATCTAACTAGCATTAGTAAGTTCCTGAACGAAATTGCTTACGCTGTAAATGGGATGACTCCTACAGCATCAATTTCTCAGGCCAATATATCTACCTGGAAATTAAATATTTCTGGTGCTAGAACTAGTATCGACATTGCAATAACGAGTTTAAATACTGCATATCAAAATTACAATTCTTCAGAAGTTGCACTAAATACCGCAGCCAACAAACTTACTCTTACACAAAAAGGTGCAACAAAAGAAGAAATTGCAGCTCAAGAAGGTCAGTTAGAATCCGCAAGAGCTTCTCTGGAATCAGCAAATGCTTCATTAGAAAAAAGTATCATTAGAGCTCCATTTAGCGGACTCATAGCAAAAGATGATGTCATTATAGGTGCAACAGTTTCTGCAGGATCACCATTAATTACTATAATTTCTGAATCGAGATCAGAAGTTACGGTTAATATTTCTGAGGCTGACATTTCTAGGATCGAAATTGGTGATTTAGCTAAAGTCACCCTTGATGCTTATGGTAATTCAACTGAATTTGACGCTAAAATTGTATCAATTGATAGTTCAGAGAGAATTGTTGATGGTGTAGCGGTTTATCAGGCCAAGCTTGATTTTATTAAACCAGATGCAAAAATTAAAGATGGAATGACAGCAAATATTTCTGTGAGTTCAAATACGCATGACAATGCACTAGTAATACCGTTCAGAGCAATTTTGCAAAAAAATAATACTTATACCGTACTTGTAGATAACGGTTCAAAAACACCTGAATTAAGAAACGTGGAGATTGGAATAAAGGGAAATGATGGTTTGGTTGAAATCATCTCTGGCCTAAAAGAAGGCGAAAAAATATTGGTATATTAATTTTTAAAATATATGTCACAAAACCAAAACAAAGAACAAAGTATTCTAGACAAAGAAAATGAGATTCTAAAAGAAATCAAAAAAGAGCAAGTTGAAATAAAAAACGTCGCTCGAAATCAATTCCTAATTTCAATTCTCATTGCCTTAATTTTTACTGGTACAGCAATCGGTTTGATTTATTGGAAAGTATCCTCAGGTAAAATTTATGCTGATACAGCAAAAATTTCAGCCGAAGAAATTATACTTTCACCAAAAACAAACGGCATATTACAAGAAGTTTATGTAAACTCAGGTGATACCGTTAATGCCAATGCCCCTATCGCTAGAGTTGGTAATGAGCTTATAAAATCAACAATTGCTGGCACAATAATCTCAATTAATTCCGACATTGGAACATTGTTTAGCCGCGGTCAGACAGTTGCCACAATGATTGACCCGTCTTCCCTACACGTCGTTGCAAGTATAGACGAAGACAAGGGCTTGAGCTCCATTAGTATTGGTCAAAGTGCTGTATTTACAGTTGACGCATTTGGAGGTAAGCAATTCTCAGGAATTGTCGATGAAATAAGTCCAACATCAAAACAAGGAGATATTGTATTTAATATCTCTGGAAAAAGAGAGACGCAGTCTTTCAATATTAAAATACGTTTTGATTCTAAAATTTATCCTGAATTAAAAAATGGTATGTCCTCTAAAATTTGGATTTCAGTCTAATACTCTATATACAACGAGTAATCAAAAAGTTTTAAATAATTATGGCTGAACCAGAAAAAAAATCATCTAGTCTTCGTTGGTGGGTACTTTTCACGGTTATTATCGGAACTTTTTTAGGACGCCTAGATCAAACAATTGTTAACTTAGCGATGCCTAAAATGATTGACACTTTTCAGGTGACAGTCTCTGCCGCTGGTTGGATTGCGACTGCATACATATTAGCTAATGCTGTTTTTGTGCCTATCTGGGGCAAGTTAGGCGATACTGTGGGTAGAAAAAAGGTCTATATCATTGGTTTCTCTATATTCATTCTAGGTTCTGCTTTGGCTGGTTTTGCTTGGAACCTTAGTTCAATGATTGTTTTTAGAATAATCCAAGCCATTGCAGGGTCAGCTGACTACCCTACCGCAATGGCAATTATTGCTGTAACCTTTTCTAAAGGAAAAGAAAGAGCGCAAGCTCTGGGACTCTGGTCTTCGTCGTTTGCGGCTGCCTCTGTTTTTGGACCACTGATTGGTGGACCACTCATCGATAATTTTGGCTGGAGATCAATTTTTCTTATCAATATACCAATCGGTATCATTGGTATAATATTAGCGTTCGCTTTCATAAAGGAATCTGTTTCTCGTACTGAAAAAACCATATTTGATTGGTGGGGTGCACTTAGTCTTGGTGGCTCGTTATCTGCACTTGTCTTGGTCTTAGACAAAGGTAATGAATGGGGTTGGCTATCAATAAACAGCCTTACCTCCTACTTAATTGTTACAGTGTTACTTAGTCTTTTTATCCTTATTGAGCATAGAGCTGAGCAACCGATTGTTGATTTGAAATTTTTCAAAAACAGTATTTTTGTAAATACCCTTGTGAATAATTTTGTTATATTTATGGGTATGATGGGTAGCGTGTTTGTTATTCCAATTTTTGCCCAAACATTTTTAGGATTAACTGCGACTCAAAGTGGTTATCTTTTTATGCCGATGGCCTTTACAATGGTACTTGCCTCACCACTTGGTGGTGCTTTAGCAGGCAGATTCGAACCTCGTTATATAATTGCAGCTAGCACAGGAGTTGCGGCTATTGGTATTTTCTTATTTTCTTATCTTGATCCTCGTTCAGGAGTCCTAGCAATCATCATTCCACTCGTTATTATGGCCTTCGGTATGGGTTTTGGTATGGCACAAAGGACAAGTATGATTGCCGCAGCTGTTCCAGAAAATGAAATTGGAGTTGCCTCTTCTATTTTAGCTTTGGCAAGAAATATCGCTGGAGCTTTTGGTATTGCTGTCTTCGGAACAATCTTAAGCATGACGACTGAAAATAATGTCATGGCGATGTCAAAATTTTCGTCTATTCATACTTCCAATCCAGAAGTCTACAAACAAGCAGTTTCTCTTGTAATTTTAAAATCTCAAGTCTCAGCCTATGATTATATATTCGTAATCGCAGGTATTGTCCTAATCGTAGGTACAGCTATGGCTTTTTTATTAAAGGTTCCAAAAGAGACCGAGCTAAAAGAAGTGCTCGTTTTAGATTAATATTATTGGCTCAGTATATGAGTTTTTAAATATATAGTTAATCTGTTTTAATTGACTTAAAGAAATATGAGGCTCATGAAGCCCGAAACAAGTTGTTTCGGTTTTTTAGATTTATCAATTAATTATATTTAGAATGATTCGACAAGAATAGCACAACATATTATATATAAATAATCATGCGTTAAAAATCATCTTGAAAACAAGATGATTTTTAATAATTAATATGAAATTATTTCTTCTTAGCATCAACAAATTTTCTCCACTCTACAGACACGGCTGGTGCCAAAACATCCAGCTCAGATAAAATCAAATCTTTGATTTCACTTGAGTTAATTTTATTCTTAGTTTCCACTTTTCTCACGACGACATTTGACACTTCACTTACAACTTTATTTATTTCTTCTGGAGTTAATTTTGCATCAACCGCCGCTCGTGTAATGGAATGCTTTATTTTTTTAGCTTCGAATGGCATTAATTTACCGCTACTTTTAATTACTTGTATTAACATATATTTATTTATTAACGACGAACCACCTTCAAATAATAAAAACTATTTAAGATACGTACTATGGCCCCCAAAATGCTTTCTTAACAAAGACACTATCTTGTTAGAAAATTTATTTTGATTTTCTAAATTATGCGATTCTTGTCTGATATGGAAAGAATCTTCAATCACCCTGGCATCAATATTTAATTCTTTGGCGACCTTTAATGTCCATTCTCCTTCACCTGTGGCGTCGATTATTCCGATTGTATTATTGATATTCTCGGTCCTAAAAATATCAGCGCAGAGATCAATAAGTCGACTGCTTATAACCGAACCCTTTTGGTATGTTTTTGTGACATCATTCAAATTGAGATGATAAGGACTCGCTTCAAGAATAGCATAACCCTCAGCAATTGATTCCATCATACCGTATTCGATACCGTTGTGAACCATTTTAGTAAAATGACCAGCGCCAGAAGCTCCTAAATATGCATAATTATCACCCGAAGAAAGACTCTTTATGAGAGGTTCGATTTCCAACCAATATTCTTTGGGACCACCGACCATAAGAGCAAAACCGTTTTTTTCACCAGATATACCACCACTTGTGCCACAATCAAAAAAAGTAACTCTGTTTTTCTCAAGTTGTTCAGCACGCCTAATCGAATCTTTATAAAAAGAATTTCCGCCATCGATTATGATGTCACCAGCCCTAAGGTAATCAGATAATTTTCCGGTCAGGAAATCGTCAACGTTTTCTTGCGGAATCATCAACCAAAAAATCCTACTGATACTCTCATCAATACTTGCCACATCCTCGATCTTAGTCGAGATAAAAATTCCGAGTTTACCAAATTCCTCGATTGGATCAGAAGTGAGATTCCATCCATTAACATTAAAACCGGCCGTCTGTAGTCTTTTAGCTATCTGACTTCCCATTTTTCCAATTCCTAAAACTGTAATTTGGATCTTTTTCATAATTATGATTTCCAATTAATATTATTTTTCATATTCCAATCTTCCATTTCTTTAGGACCAGAACTGCCCTTTTTATATAAAAATATTTTTGTTTTATCAATCTTTATTCCATCAACTATTTTCCAAGAATATTCCATTTCTTCCTTCCTAATAAAAAATTATTGTTTTCCCTTT
>Ga0118677_10005333_pt1 | contig 22569 bp, 22 predicted proteins | sample AliMusrvi5mmetaG_FD_86154 | JGI IMG/M metagenome (GOLD analysis project Ga0118677, IMG submission 86154)
GGATTGAGAGTGAGCCAGCAATACAAATTGCAAAAACCGGGGCAGCGCCGTCCAGCTGCGAGAAGTCGAGTGCAACTTAAACTACCTTCAAGTCTGTCCGGACTCTGGGGTCCACTTCACCTTTAGTTCAGTCAGAAAAGCCTTTTTTGAGAAAAAAGATTACCTATGGAAATCAACAACTTGCGCGAAAACTACACGCTTCTATAGTTATATGTAGTTTCAAGATTGGTCAAATGTTTTTTGATTTGTAGTTCTTTGCGCGTTCACTTTCCGCAGCAATGTGCTGTTTGTGTCTTTCCTCTTCGTGCTTCACTTCATCACTGACGACTTCGTATCGCTCGTATTTCGTTTCACCCAATCTCCAATACTCAATGCCCGTTGTGTCGCGCATCTTGTATTCAATCTTTTCTCTGTCGTAATCGCTCAACTTGCTGCGAATGACGATTGCGTCGTGGACATTTGCCAGCACTTCGCGTTGAAGTATTCCGAGTTCCTTCCTTACAATATCCATCACAATCGTTTCCGCGTGTTGATACTGATAAGCAACGACCTTGCTCTTGCTTGTTCTTCCACTCTTCGTTTGAAGTTCCTTGTAAGTTAAAAGCAATGGATTTGCTTTGATTCCCGTTTCAGATATGTAAGTGTCAAGTGCTTTCTGTTCATCGCGGAACTTCACAACTAACTTGCTGTCCGCAAAGCGTTTGCGTTCATCGGGATTCTTCAAAATATCAACAATCGCGGGATTCGTCCAGTTTCCGCTGTCGTCCTTCCATCCACGGACCGTCAGTCGCGCTCCAAAACTTAACGCAGTGATCGCTTCCTTAACTAACTTCACTTGATGATCGGGTTTGCTGTTGCTGTTCGCGCGAAATGTCGCAGCGATTACCGTTTTTGTGAAGTCGTCTTTGCGCTCCAGGTATTGAAGCATCGCAGAAAACTCTTGCTTGAATGTTCCCTTCGTCTTCATCTTCGCGTAGCAATCCTTCGCAAATCCCATCTTCCACGAGATTGCGCTTGATTTGATGTCGTATTCATAGCAGTTCCCGAGCATCGCCTTTCGCAATGTCTTATGAACACCTTGAACACTGATCCCTTCGTAGTAAGTGCGACCGAAGAAACTCGGTTTCATCTTCTGCGGGAATATCCCATTAGTGAACTGAGCAACGCGCAGAATGATTTGAGCGTGTCGCAGATTGGTATCAATCTGTTGCTTCGTCATCAATGTTGCTTCATTCAGCAGCCAACGGATATAACTCTTCACGGATTCAATATCAATCTCGGCGATGTGATATTTCTCCAGAACCTGTGCGTCATCAAGTTGCGCTAACTCTGGCAACAGACGATTGACGAACTCTTTATCCGTTTCCGTTTCTACATTGAGAAAGTCTTCAAGTTCCGCTGCCGATTTCATCTTCAAATGACTTGCGCTCGTATCGTCAGTCATCGTTACAAGATCGGTAAGTCTCATAACAGAAACAAGACCACTGATATTTGTTCCGACTTCTACATCTTCAAGGAGGGATAGATTGTTTTGTTCCAACCACGCTTGAACTCGTATCAAGTTTGGTCCGATCTGTCCGCCTTCGGCTCCTAACTTATCTTTCGGTATGCTGAAGAACTTCATCTTGCGCTCGTATTCGGTTTGTCCTTTGTTGAGCGATTCGGTCAGTTTCTGTTCCAGAACTCGTTTGTATTTGGCAAGATGATTTCTCGCGCAGTTTGGTGGTTTCGGGAACGCTTCGCGCATCTTCTCTAAAACTACTGCTTTAATGGTGAGTTGGATCATTTCGGCACTCTTATCTTGCTAAGTTGTGTGTTCGCTATTATGGAGACGATTACAAAAAAAGTCACGGGCTTATAGTAAATACTTAATACAAAGAAATACCACATATCACAGACAAGTGATAGGTATTGGTTGTTAAGTGGTTCATAAGCGCAGCACTCTAACTTGTTCATCTCTTTGTTCACTTTCATTTCGTTTCGCTTTCGGTCCTCTTGTTTCGCACATAACTATTTATCCATAACTACAGGATTTCAATAAAAACCAAATGATTTCGCATCAACGAGGATAGGAATGAAATGGAATCGGTAACAGAATAAGTGCTTTCTACAACTCATTGAAAGCAAGTTATGGCAACAATATTGAGCGCATTTAAGATGGTAAATGCTGTGCGTCAAGTTAAGATGGATTCAACGCAGTTTCGTCGTCAAAAGATGGCAAAGAAGATTGACGAACAAGTCAAGTTGGCAATCGCAATGCGTGATGGACAGACTTGCGTCATCAAGCGTCTGCGCTCAATCACAGACAAAGCGACTGGACTGGTCAGTCAAATGGAAGTGGCAAGGCGTGTCAATGGCTGGTGGTGGACAGAAGGCAATCGGATTCTGCTTCAACTGAAATACGGCACTCGCGTTCTGTTGCTCAACGGAAAGGACAAGAATACGATTGAAGTCGGCAGCGGCGATGAACTTATCAAAGTGCTTGAACTTGTGAAAACAAGCGTCAACAACGGCGAGCTTGACGCTGCTATTGAAGTAGCAAGTGTGAAGGTGCGCGAACGCTTTAAGAAGTAGTTTGCGGAAATCAGTGGAAGGTGGGCAACGATAAATAGTCGTATGCTCATCAACGAAATCACCAGTTCACTTCCACTCTTCATTGCGACGGTTCGCGTGAAAACGGCAAGTTCAACTTGGACGCTGAAAACAGCAATACACGCTGAAGGTGTGGCACAAGCGCGGCAACTACTGACAGCGATCTACGGCGAGGGAAGTGTGATGTCGTTGTCGCTCAGTGAAAGTTTCGGAACTCAAACACTTGACTCAGGTCAACTACGCATAAAGTCAATGTCCGATCAGAAAGCGTTGCTATCAAAGAATATGGAACGCGAACGCGCAAGGCAGAAGTTGGTTAAAGCGCAGCAAGCATTGCAGAAGGCAAATGCTCCCACGACGACATCTGTGGGCGCGTAACTATAGTTTTATAGTTAGTTGGTAGTCGTTGCTACAGACAGAGCCTCGACATTTGGCTGCTCAGCCATGTTGTTGAACGAAGATGGTGGAATTTCAACAATTGACTTAGGTCAAGTAAACCTAGGTCTTTTTGCGACTAAAAAGCACTCGTCACGCAGCGCAGCTGCCTAATTTGGCACTTTGTCACACTTTTGCTGTAAAGTGTGACAGACGACTTGGCAAGTTAGTGGGTACTATCGTCTAAAGTGCGTGAGTAAAAGGTGCTTTGTTTGTGACAAATTTGAAACAAAGCGATTTCGTTTTAAAAAACCATTATAAATCAACATGTTACAAGGCATCGGTTTTAGTGATGTAATTTGCGGATGAAATCGAAATTCCCGCACGTGGCATTGATTGGCAAATACCAGACGCTGGCGTCAGGCGCGTCGGGGGCCTTGTCGCGCGGCGTGATCGAGGAGATTGCCGACTTTCTGCATGGCCAGGGTTGCGAGGTGCACCTGGAGCACGATACGGCGCGCAACATGGGCATCACCGGACACCAAGTGTTGACCGTGCCGGCCATCGGCGAACAGTGCGATCTGGGCCTGGTGGTCGGCGGCGACGGCACCATGCTGGGCATCGGCCGCCAGCTCGCCAGTTATGGCGTGCCGCTGATCGGCATCAACCAGGGACGCCTGGGCTTCATCACCGACATCCCGTACCACAATTTCAAGCATTCGCTTGGTCCCATGCTGCGCGGCGCGTATGAAGAAGACCACCGCAGCATGATGCAGGCCAAGGTGATGCGCGACGGGCGCTGCGTTTACGACGCGCTGGCCATGAACGATGTCGTGGTGAACCGCGGCGCGAGCTCGGGCATGGTCGAGTTGCGGGTCGAGGTCGACGGCCACTTCGTCGCAAGCCAGCGCGCCGACGGCCTGATCATCGCGTCGCCCACCGGCTCCACCGCCTATTCGCTGTCGGCCGGCGGGCCGCTGCTGCACCCCTCGGTGCCGGGCTGGGTGCTGGTGCCGATTGCGCCGCACATGCTGTCGAACCGCCCCATCGTGTTGCCCAATGCGACCGAGATTGCCATCGAAGTCGTGGCCGGGCGTGACGCCAGCGCCAGTTTCGACACACAGTCGCTGGCCTCGCTGCTGCACGGTGACCGCATCGTCGTGACGCGGTCCCAGCACAACGTGCGCTTTCTGCACCCCAAGGGCTGGTCCTATTTCGACACCCTGCGCCAGAAGCTGCACTGGAACGAGGGAGTGGCCCTGCCGTGAGCCTGCGCCGCATCGTCCTGCGCAATTTCGTGATCGTGCGCGAGCTCGAGCTTGAGCTGACGCAGGGCTTTACCGTCCTCACCGGCGAGACCGGCGCCGGCAAGTCAATCCTGATCGGCGCCCTGCAGCTGGTCACCGGCGGGCGCGCCGATGTCGGCGTGATCCGCGAGGGCGCCGAGCGCACCGACGTCAGCGCCGAGTTCGACACCACTGACGCCCTGGCGCTCTGGCTCGATGTCGCCGGCTTCGAGGCCGGCGACAGCCTGCTGCTGCGGCGCACGGTGGACCTGCAGGGCAAGAGCCGCGCCTGGATCAACGGCAGCCCGGCCACGGCCACGCAGTTGCGCGAACTCGGCGAGCAGTTGCTCGACATCCACGGCCAGCACGCCTGGCAAAGCCTGACGCGCCCCGATGCCGTGCGCGGCCTGCTTGACGCCTATGCCGGCGTAACGCCTGCCGCGCTGGCAACGCTGTGGCAACGCTGGCGCCAAGCGCAGGAGGCACTGACCCAAGCGCAGGCGGCACAGGCGTCACTGCAGCGCGAGCGCGAACGCCTGGCCTGGCAGATCGGCGAGATCGCAAAACTGGCGCCGCTCCCCGACGAATGGGAAGCGCTCAACACCGAACACAGCCGCCTGTCCAACGCGCAGGCGCTGCTCGACGCCGCCCAGAGCGCGCTGCAGAGTCTGGACGACGATGAGCACAGCGCCGTGGTCGCGCTGCACGGCGCCTGTCAGCAAATGCAGGCGCAGGAGCAACACGAGCCGCAGTTCCGCGAGCTGGCTGAGGTGCTGGCGTCCAGCCTGGCCCAGGTCGAGGACGCCGTGCACTCGCTGCGCAGCTACCTGCACCGCACCGAACCCGATCCGCAACGTCTGGGCCAGCTCGATGAGCGCCTGGCCCTGTGGCTGTCGCTGGCCCGGCGCTACAAGCGGAACCCGGCCGAACTGCCGCAGTTGCTGCTGGCGTGGCAGCAGGAACTCGCAGCGCTCGACGCCGCTGCCGATCTGGCCACGCTCGAAGCGGCGCAGGACGCCGCGCAGCAAGCCTACATGGCGCAAGCCCGCCTGCTCTCCAAGGCCCGCGCCAAGAGCGCGCCGCTGCTGGCCAAGGCCATTACGCAGGCGATGCAGGGCCTGGGCATGCAGGGCGGCCAGTTCCAGGTGGCGCTGGACAAGGCGGCACAACCCATGCAAAGCGGCCTGGAGGACGTCAGCTTTCTGGTCGCGGGGCACGCCGGCAGCACGCCGCGCGCGGTCAGCAAGGTGGCCTCGGGCGGCGAACTCTCGCGCCTGGCGCTGGCGATTGCGGTCACGACCAGCCAGCTCGGTACGGCGCAGACGCTGATCTTCGACGAGATCGATGCCGGAGTGGGCGGTGCCGTCGCGCAGACCGTGGGCCGCCTCATGAAACAACTCGGTGTGGACCGCCAGGTTCTGGCCGTCACGCACTTGCCGCAGGTTGCCGCCAGCGCCGACCAGCATCTCGTGGTGGCCAAGCAACTGCAGGGCGAATCGACGCTGAGTTCGGTCGCCGCCGTACTGGGCGAAGCGCGGGTGACGGAACTGGCCCGCATGCTCGGCGGCGCGCACCTCTCGGACACAACCCTGGCGCACGCGCGCGAAATGCTGCAGTTGCAGGAGTGACCTGATGAATATTGAACCGGCGAACCTGCAAGTCGTCCTGATCACGGGCATGTCGGGCTCGGGCAAATCGGTGGTGCTGCACGCGCTGGAGGACACCGGCTTCTTCTGCGTCGACAATCTGCCGCCGGAGTTGCTGCTGCCGTTCATGAGCCTGGAGCGCCAGCACAACGCGAACCGGGTGGCGATCGCCATGGACGCGCGCAACGCCAGCGCCCTGCCACTGATGCCAGCGCAATTGGAGCGGCTGAAGAAAGAAGGCGTGCGGGTGAAGACCCTGTTTCTGGACGCGAGCACCGACACGCTGGTGCGGCGCTACTCCGAGAGCCGGCGCAAGCACCCCTTGTCACAGCCGGAGTCCGCTCAGTCGGTCAACGAGCAGCGGCGCGCGCTGGTCGACGCGATCGAACTGGAACGCAAGTTGCTGGCCGACCTGCGCGAGGACGCCCACGTCATCGACACCAGCATCCTGCGCCCGTCGCAGTTGCAGGGTTACATCAAATCCCTGATTTCATCACCGGGTAATCAGCTGACGCTGGTCTTTGAATCCTTTGCATTCAAGCGCGGCGTGCCGCGCGATGCCGACTATGTGTTCGATGTGCGCATGCTGCCCAATCCGCACTACGAAGCCGAGCTTCGCCACCTGACCGGTCAGGACGTGGCGGTGGCGAGCTTCCTGCAGCAGCAACCTGACGTCGTGCGCATGATCGGTCACATTCACGACTTCCTGAACCAATGGCTTGAGGCGCTGGCGCGCGACCATCGCAGCTATGTCACGGTCGCGATCGGCTGCACCGGCGGCCAGCACCGCTCGGTCTACCTGGTGGAACAGCTGGCGCAACGCTTCAGCAGCCAGTGGATCACCCTGAAGCGGCACCGCGAGTTGCCCGATGCGCCGACTACGGTCGGCTCAGCAACTTCCTGACCGGTGCCGGCAGGCCAAGCCCGGGCCAGTCGGCAGCGGCGATCCAGGCGCCCCGCTCCCAACCCGGTTCCGATTGCGCGAACCGGACCTGCACCGGATGCAGGTGCAGGTCCTTGTGCGTCAGCACATGGACAGATGGCGGCAAGTCATGCGGCGCACTGTGGCCATGCCCGACCAGTGCGGCGTCGAGCGCATCGCGGCTCTCGAACAGCGCGAAGCAGTAAAGCCCGGCCCAGACCCCCGGCTGCGGGCGCTTGCCCAACCAGACCGCGCCATCGGGGCGCTGCGCCCACAACAACCAGAGCGACTGCGCGCTGCGCTTGAGCTTTCGCGTTCTGACGGGGTAGCGCTCGGCCTGGCCCTGAGCGCTGGCGACACAAACATCGGCCAGCGGGCAGTCGGCGCACGCGGGCTTGCGCGTGCTGCAGACGCTCGCACCGAGGTCCATCAGTCCCTGCGTGTAGCGCGGCATGCTGTTGTGCAGGTCGCGCGTGGGCAGCAACAGCGTCGCCTGCTCCCAGAGCGCCCGCTGGTGCGCGGCGAGCGACAGATCCGCGTCGAAACCCAGCAAGCGAGTGAGCACGCGCCTGACGTTGCCATCCAGAATGGCCACGCGTTCGCCAAAGCACAGCGCTGCGATGGCCGCCGCCGTGGAACGGCCGATGCCAGGCAGGGTCTGCAACACCGCAGCGGTTGCCGGGAAGGCACCGCCATGCACTGCCATCACCTGCACGGCACAGCGGTGCAGGTTGCGCGCCCGGCTGTAGTAGCCCAGCCCGCTCCATGACGCCAGCACGTCGTCCAGTGGCGCGGCCGCCAGTGTGGCAAGGTCCGGGAAGCGTTGCAGGAAGCGCAAGAAATAATCGCGCACCGTCACCACCTGCGTCTGTTGCAGCATGATTTCGGACAGCCAGACGCGATACGGGTCACGCGTGTTCTGCCACGGCAGGTCGTGGCGACCACAAGCCTGCTGCCAGCGCACCACGCGGGCGGCTATGGATTGGGATCGCATCGTCAGGCTTTCTGGCACGCGGGGCAATAAAAGGTCGAGCGTTGGCCCTGGCGCAGGGACTTGATTGCCTTGCCGCAAACGCGGCAAGGCTGTCCCTCGCGCGCATAGACCATGGCCTCCAACTGGAAATGGCCTTTCTCGCCGCTGGCGCTGGAAAAGTTGCGCAAGGTGCTGCCCCCGCTGGTGAGCGCGCGCGCCAGGATGTCGCGGATCGCCGCGTGCAGTTTTGCGACGCGCGGCCGGCTCAGGCGCGCAGCGCCCACGGTCGGCAGGATGCCCGCGAGGAACAGCGCCTCGGAGGCGTAGATATTGCCGACGCCGACCACCACGTCGCCGGCCAGCAGCACCTGCTTGATCGCCGCCTTGCGCCGCTTCAGGCCGGCATGAAACCGGTCCACATCGAAATCATCGGACAAGGGTTCGACACCGAGCCGGCCCAGCAGTTTGACAGCCTCGCTCGCCTCTTCCGATTCGGCGTAGACGACAGCGCCAAAGCGGCGCGGGTCGTTCAGGCGCAGCGTGCCCTTTGTGGTCACCAGGTCGAAGTGATCGTGCACGCCCGCTACCGGCATGTGCGCCGCAAAGCTCAGGCTGCCCGACATGCCCAGGTGCAACAGCAGCAGCCCCCGATCCAGATCGATCAGCAGGTATTTGCCACGCCGGCGCACGCCGCGCACGGTTCGTCCCGCGAGCCCCTGCGGCGCACAGCCGAGCGGCCAGCGCAGCGGCTTGCCCATGCGCAGCGACAGGACCTTGGCCCCCGCAATCCGGTTGGCGAAACTCAGCCGGGTGACTTCGACTTCGGGTAATTCAGGCATTGGGGGAAATTGAATCGGACATGGATTATTATGGTCCGATGCCGCGTTTCCACCGACCCCTGCTTCTGATCCTCTTGCTGTGCGCGCTTGGCGCACACGCCCAAAGCCCCGCCATCAAGCCGCCCGCAGCAAGCGGTTCGGCGCTCGATGGCGAACTCTTCTACGAGATCCTGCTCGGGGAACTCAATGCCCGCGCCGACGAGCCCGGGGCTGCCTACGCGCTGCTGCTCGATGCCGCGCGCAAGACGAACGACCCCCGGCTTTATCAGCGCGCGGTCGACGTGGCCTTGCAGGCGCGCTCGGGCGAGTCCGCGCTGGCGGCGGCCCGTGCCTGGAAGCAGGCCCTGCCAGCGTCCAGGGAAGCCAATCGATACCTGCTGCAGATACTGATCGGCATGAACCGGATTGCCGAAACACTCGAGCCACTCAAACGCGAAGTGGCAACAGCCGACGCCAAGGACCAGGTCGTCGCGATCGCGACCATTCCGCGCTACTTTGCCCGCGCCACCGACAAGAAGCTCGCAGCCAGCACGGTCGAGCGGGCCCTGGGCGACTACCTCACTTCGCCGGCGCTGGGCGCCGCGGCCTGGACGGCCGTCGCCCGCATGCGCCTGGAGACCGGCGACACGACCGCCGCGCTGGAGGCCGCAAACCGGGCGCAGGCCGTCGACGCGAAAGCGGAAGGGCCGGCGCTGCTGGCCCTGTCGATCATGAGCCGCTCGACGCCGCAAGCGGAAGCAATCGTCAGGAAGTACCTTGAAGGACAGCCTCTGCCCGAGGTACGCATGGAGTACGCCCGCGCCCTGCTCGACGCGCAGCGCTACGCCGAAGCCTCGGCCCAGTTGCAGATCGTGACCCGCGACAAGCCCGACTACCCGCAAGCCTGGCTGATCAAGGGGGCACTGGAATTGCAGGACGGCAAGGACGCTGCCGCGGAGCAATCCTTCATGCGCTACGTTCAACTGGCGCCGGCAGTACCAGCCGGAGCGCCGCACGGCGAAAATCGGCGCGCTCTGGTGCAGGCTTATCTCTCGCTGGCCCAGATCGCCGAGCAGAGAAAAGACTTTGCACAGGCCGACGCCTGGCTGCAACGCATCGACAGCCCGGAAGACGTGCTCAATGCGCAGTTGCGCCGCGCCAGCCTGCTGGCGCGACAAGGCAAGCTGGCACAGGCGCGCGCGCTGATTCACGCCCAGGCCGAAAAGTCGCCGCAGGATGCCCAGCTCAAGATCGTGGCCGAGGCCCAGTTGCTGCGCGAGGGCGGGCAATACCAGGCCGCGCTTGATCTGCTGGATCAGGCCAGCGCACGCGACCCGAACAATTTCGATCTGATTTACGACATGGCCATGGTTGCCGAAAAACTGGGCCAGATCGACGAGATGGAACGACTATTGCGCCGGGTGATCGCCGGCAAGCCGGAGTCGCCCCACGCCTACAACGCACTGGGGTTTTCGCTGGCTGAGCGCAAGCTGCGACTGCCCGAAGCCAGGCAATTGATCCTGAAGGCCCTTGAATATGCACCGAACGATCCCTTCATCACCGACAGCCTGGGCTGGGTCGAGTTTCGCAGCGGCAATTTGGCGCAGGCCCAGACGATTCTGGAGGGCGCCTTCAAGGCCCGGCCGGATGCGGAAATCGCCGGCCATCTGGGCGAGGTTCTGTGGACCCTCGGCCGGCGCGAGCAGGCCATGGACATCTGGCGGGCCGGCGCGCGCATCAACGCCGAGAACGAAACCCTGCTCGAAACGCTCAAACGCCTGCGTGTCAAGCTGTGAAGCCCTGGCTCGGAATCACTGCGTGCGTGGCACTTTGCGCAGCCTTGCTGCTCAGTGCTTGCGCCGTGCCACCGCAAAGCACGGCAGAAGGCTCAGCTGATGCCGAGGTCTGGCGCGGTCGCCTGGCGGTGCGGGTCGAGCCCGACCCGCCCAATGGCCAGGCGCAAGCCTTCAGCGCCGGGTTCGAACTCAGCGGCAACGCCACGTCCGGCCAATTGACGCTGTTCACGCCGCTGGGCAGCACCGCGGCCGCCCTGTCCTGGGCGCCCGGGACAGCGACCCTACGCAACAATGGCGAGGCCCGCCAGTTCGAATCACTTGATGCGCTGCTACGCAGCGCCGTCGGCACCGAGTTGCCCGTGGCCGCGCTGTTCGCCTGGCTGCATGACGAGAACATGACGCTGGAGGGCTGGAGCGCCGACCTCTCGCAGCATGCCAGCGGCCGCATCACCGCGCGCCGCCTGCTGCCCGCGCCGGCAGCCGAACTCAAGCTTGTGCTCGAACAATGAAATGAAATCGCTCTACGACATTGCCGCTCCGGCCAAGCTCAACCTGTTCCTGCACATCACGGGCCGGCGCAGCGATGGCTATCACCTGATGCAGTCGGTCTTCATGCTGATCGACTGGTGCGACACCCTGCATTTCGAGCTGCGCGCCGATGGCCGGATCAGTCGCGAGGACCTCGGCGCAGCGCTGCCGGCTGACGATCTGGTGGTGCGGGCCGCGCGGGCCCTGAAGGCAGCCGCCGCCACGGACCAGGGCGTTCACATCGGGATCGAAAAGCGGATCCCGGCCCAGGCCGGCATGGGCGGCGGCTCCTCCGACGCGGCATCGACGCTGCTCGCCCTGAACCGTTTGTGGAAACTTGATTTCCCGCTGGAAAAGCTCGCGGCCATCGGTCTGGGCTTGGGTGCCGACGTGCCGTTCTTCCTCGGCGGCCAAAACGCCTGGGTCGAGGGCATCGGTGAAAAATTGACCCCGATCGCCCTGCCCGGCGGCCGCTTTTTGGTGGTCAAACCACCGCAGGGACTCGATACCAAGCTGATTTTCTCGGACCCGGCCCTGAAACGCGACAGCGAGACTGCTATAATTTCAGGCTTCATTGCAGACGCATTCGGTTTTGGCCGTAACGATTTGCAGAGCGTGGCAGAAAGACTTTGTCCCGGCGTCACCCAAGCCCTTGAATGGCTTGCATTGCGCGGACTCAAAGGACGGATGACAGGCTCTGGAAGTGCGGTGTTTGCACCAGTGCTACAGCACATTGACGCAGAAGTCGCGCCGGACGCGTTTCAGGTCAGGTTATGCAGCAATCTGGATGTTCATCCCCTGGTGGGATGGGCACCCGGCAAAAGTTTATCGGTTGACGGCGTTTAGCCGGCAACCCGTGTAGGGGAGTCGCCAAGTTGGTTAAGGCACTGGATTTTGATTCCAGCATGCGAAGGTTCGAATCCTTCCTCCCCTGCCAAACCATTCGTAGTCCGTGCTCCACGCGTGTGGGGCACCCGCCGCATACCGAAAGCGCATAGGCGCAAAACGTCATTCAACCGCTGGAATACTCATGCAGGCTCCACAACCCCCCGATTTCATGGTCTTTACCGGCAATGCCAATCCGGGCATGGCTGCGCAGATCGCCGAGCACCTGAACATATCGCTCGGCGCGGCCACGGTGGGGCGCTTCTCGGACGGCGAAGTGACGGTGGAAATCAACCAGAACGTGCGGGCACGCGACGTCTTCGTGGTGCAGTCGACCTGCGCGCCGACTAACGACAACCTGATGGAACTGCTGATCATGGTGGACGCGCTCAAGCGCGCCTCCGCCGAGCGCATCAGCGCCGTGATCCCCTACTTCGGCTACGCGCGGCAAGACCGTCGCCCGCGCTCGAGCCGCGTGCCGATCACCGCCAAGGTCGTGGCCAACATGCTGCAGACCGTCGGCGTGGCGCGCGTCCTGACGATGGATTTGCACGCCGACCAGATCCAGGGTTTCTTTGACATCCCGGTGGACAACATCTTCGCCTCGCCGGTTCTGCTGGGCGACCTGCGGCAGAAAAATTACGAAGACCTGATCGTAGTCTCGCCCGACGTTGGCGGTGTGGTGCGCGCGCGCGCCCTGGCCAAGCAACTCAACTGCGAACTGGCCATCATCGACAAGCGCCGGCCCAAGGCCAATGTAAGCGAGGTGATGCACGTGATCGGCGAAATCGACGGGCGCAACTGCGTCATCATGGACGACATGATCGATACCGCCGGCACCCTGGTGAAGGCGGCCGAGGTCTTGAAGGAACGCGGCGCGAAAAAGGTTTATGCCTATTGCACGCATCCGATCTTTTCGGGCCCGGCCATCGAGCGCATCACCAACGGCACGGCGCTCGATGAAGTGGTGGTGACCAACACCATCCCGCTGAGCCCGGCGGCAATGGCCTGCCGCAAGATCAGGCAGCTGACCGTGGCGCCGCTGATCGCCGAGACGATCCAGCGCATTGCCAAGGGCGAGTCCGTCATGAGTTTGTTCTCGGATCAAGAGAATCTTTTCTAGGTTTCTTGATTCGGGCAAAAGTGGGTTTCAGGCGCTGCTGATGCAGTGCCGGGAGCTTTTTTAAATCGGAGTCACACTGGTCGCGGTGGACTCCTTATGGAGTGAAAACTATGAAATTCGTCGCTTTTGAGCGCGCAAAGCAGGGCACGGGTGCGAGCCGCCGTCTCCGCATCGCCGGCCGCACGCCCGGTATCGTTTACGGGGGCGCAACAGAACCCCAGCAGATCGAGATCGATCACAACGCCCTCTGGCACGCCTTGAAGAAGGAAGCCTTCCACTCAACCGTTCTGGACATGGAAATCGACGGCAAGGTGAGCCCGGTCCTGCTGCGTGACGTGCAGATGCACCCGTTCAAGCAATTGATCCTGCACATCGACTTCCAGCGGGTCGATGCGAACACCAAACTGCACATGAAGGTGCCGCTGCACTACAGCGGTGACGAGAATTCTCCGGCCGTCAAGACCGACGGTTGCATCGCCAACCACGTCGTGACCGAAATCGAAGTCGTGTGCCTGCCCGCCGACCTGCCCGAGTTCATCGCTGTGGACCTGAGCGGCCTCAAGAAGGGCGCATCGCTGCACCTGGCCGACGTCGTCCTGCCCAAGGGTGTCACCGCCGTCACCCACGGCAAGAACAATCCGGTTCTGGTCTCGGTGGTGGTCATTTCTGCCGCCACGGCAGAAGAAGCACCCGTCGCTGACGGCGCAGCCGCACCGGCTGCCGCCGCACCCACGGCAGCCGCAGCAGCTGCTGCCGCCGGCAAGGCCGCTGCAGCAGCCAAGGCACCCGCAGCAGCCAAAGCACCTGCCGCCAAGAAGAAGTAATCCTGGCCCGGCCTGCTGATCTGCACGGCAGACCCGCGGCCAACGGCACAGCAATGGCCCACCTCGGTGGGCCATTTTTTTGCCCTCCGACGGTTACACTGCGGCGCTATGCGGCACAACGAATTTGCAACCTGGCGCGACCCGACATGATCAAGCTTTTTGTGGGTCTGGGTAATCCCGGCCCCGACTATGAATTGACCCGCCATAACGCGGGCTTCTGGTGGATCGATGAAGTCTCGCGCGCGCTCAAGGCACCGCTGACGATGGACAAGTCCTACCACGGTCTGGTGGCCAGAACCTCGGTCAACGGACAGACCGTGTGGCTGCTCAAGCCGCAGACCTTCATGAACCTGTGCGGCAAATCGGTGGCGGCGCTGGCGCGTTTCTTCAAGATCGAGCCGCAGGAAATCCTGGTGGCGCACGACGAGCTCGACATTGTTCCGGGCGAGGCCAAGCTCAAGCTCGGCGGCAGCCACGCCGGGCATAACGGGCTGCGCGACATCCACGCCCAGCTCGGTACCGACAATTACTGGCGTCTGCGCCTGGGTGTCGGTCATCCCGGCGTCAAGTCGGACGTCGTCAACTGGGTCCTGAAGAAGCCCTCGCTTGATCACCGCGTGGCGATCGATCAGAGCATCGAACGTGCGCTCAAGGCGCTGCCGCACCTGCTGGCCGGCGAGATGGACAAGGCCACGATGCTGGTGCACACGAGCAAGCCGCCGCGGCCGAAGCCGCCGCGGCCGGAAAAGCAGGCCGACGCCACGGACATTGCGCCCGACCGGATCGAAAATGAGGATCAGCATGCAAAACCGTTGCCCTGATGCGCGGGTCATGCTCGCAGCCTGTCTTGTGACGGGCGGCGCCATGGCACAGACCGTCTACAAATGCGGCAACACCTACAGTCAGTTGCCGTGCCCGAACGCCGGTGTGATCAACGCCGACGCGCGCAGCAGGGCACAAAAGGTGCAGGCCGATCAGGCCACGGCGCGCGACGCGCGCATCGCCAGCGCCATGGAGAAGGCCCGGCTGCAGCAGGAGAAGGCCGACCTGGCTGCCAACACGCCACCACCGAAACCCGCGATCACCGGCAGTGCCAGCAAGCCACGCCCCGGCGCGATGAAGAAGAAAAAGAAGGAGACAGACGCCCTGGTTGTGCGCACGCCAAGCCGCACCAACGCCGCACCGGACAAGGCCGCAAGCCCGCCGCCCTGAGGAAAGTCAACCGCGTGCCTGCAAGTTATTTTGTGCCCGGTGGCTGCTTTGCTTCGAGCTGCAGCCGCCGGTACTTCTGCCACAGCGTCTCGCGGCTCTCCACCCACTGCGGATTGACTGGAATGCACGCGACCGGGCATACCTGCACACACTGCGCTTCCTCGAAATGACCGACGCATTCGGTGCACTTGTGCGGGTCGATTTCGTAGATCTCGGCGCCCATGAAGATCGCCTGGTTCGGGCACTCGGGTTCACAAATATCGCAGTTGATGCACTCGTCTGTAATGATCAGGGCCATCGCTTACCATCCAGGGCATCGTCAACAAAAACAGGCTTGTCCAGCATGGGCCGGATTATCGACTACTGCGCATAGCAAGCACACCATGGGTCTATTCCTGTTCAAGCGTCTGATCACCCTGCTGGCGACACTGGCCGGGGCCTCGGTCGTGGTGTTTCTGGTGCTCGAAGTCCTGCCCGGTGACGCGGCGCAGATGCTGATGGGCCCGGATGCCTCGCCCGAAGCGGTGCAGGCGCTGGCCGTCAAGCTGGGGCTCAACCTGCCGCCGATGACGCGCTACTGGCAGTGGATCAGCGGCCTGCTGGTCGGCGACATGGGCATAAGCAACGCCTACAGCAGCCCGGTGCTCGACCTCGTTCTGGAGCGCCTGGCCGTGACCGTACCGCTGGCCGTGATCGCGATGGTCATGACGACGGCGCTGGCGCTGAGCGCCGGCATCTACGCTGCGTCGCGTCACAACCAGCTGGGTGACACGGGCCTGATGGGCCTCACGCAAATCGGCATCGCCGTGCCCAATTTCTGGTTTGCGATCCTGCTGATCCTGCTGTTCTCGGTGCATCTGCAATGGTTTTCCGCCGGCGGCTTTCCGGGCTGGAGCGAGGGCGCGGGGCCAGCCCTCAAGTCGCTGCTGCTACCGGCCCTCTCGCTGGCCGTGGTGCAGGCCGCCATCCTGGCGCGGATCACGCGCTCGGCCGTGCTCGAAGTCCTGCGCGAGGACTTTGTGCGCACGGCGCGCGCCAAGGGCCTGTCGCGGCGCGCCACGCTCTGGGGCCATGTGCTGCGCAACGCGATGATCCCGGTCATCACCGTGATGGGCCTTCAGTTTGCCAACCTGCTGGCCGGCACCATCGTGGTGGAAAACGTGTTCTACCTGCCGGGCCTGGGGCGTCTGATCTTCCAGTCGATCTCGAACCGCGACCTGATCGTGGTGCGCAACTGCGTGCTGCTGCTCGCGGTGATGGTGATTGCGGTCAACTTCGTGGTCGACGTGCTGTACGCCGTGATCGATCCGCGCGTGAAGGCCAGCGACATATGAGCCAGGGCCTGACTGCAATCGCCCATCAGCCGCCAGGCCTGCTGGCGCGCGCCCTGCGCCATCGCAGCTTCGCGATCGGCGCCGTGCTGACCCTCCTGCTGCTGCTCGCGGCGGCCTTGTCCCTGGTCTGGACGCCGTGGTCACCCTACGAGATCGACATGGCCGCCAAGTTGCAATCGCCTGATGCCCACCACTGGCTCGGCACCGATCCGTTCGGCCGCGATGTCACATCGCTGCTGCTGGTCGGTGCGCGCAATTCGATCCTGGTCGGCGTCATCGCGGTCGGGATCGGTCTGGGTGTGGGCACCCTGCTGGGCTTGCTGGCGGCGGCGCGCCGTGGCTGGGTCGAGGAAGCAATCATGCGGCTGGCGGATTTCACCTTCGCCTTTCCTGCGATCCTCTCCGCGATCATGCTCACCGCCGTCTTCGGCGCCGGCATCGTCAACTCGATCATCGCCATCGGCGTCTTCAACATTCCGACCTTTGCCCGCGTCACGCGCGCCAGCGCGAACGCAGTCTGGTCGCGCGAGTTCGTGCTGGCGGCGCGCGCCTGCGGCAAGGGTCCGTGGCGCATCACCTTCGATCACGTGCTGCCCAACATCCTCCCGGCCTTAATCGTGCAGGCCACGATCCAATTCGCGCTCGCCATCCTGGCCGAGGCCGCGCTGTCCTACCTCGGCCTGGGCACACAGCCGCCACAACCCTCCTGGGGCCGCATGCTGGCCGAAGCACAGACGCTGCTGTTTCAGGCACCCTTGCTGGCCGTGTTTCCAGGTGTGGCGATCGCATTGGCGGTACTCGGGCTGAACCTGCTCGGCGACGGCCTGCGCGACCTGATGGACCCCCGGCTGGCCCGAAAGCGGTAAACCTTCCATGCCCTTGCTCGAAGTTCAAAATCTCGGAGTTCGGCTGCAGACGCAGCGCGGCGAGGCGGCAGCCGTTCGCGGCGTCAGTTTCAACCTGGAGCGCGGCGAGACGCTGGGCCTGATCGGCGAATCGGGTTGCGGCAAGTCGATCACGGCGATGTCGCTCATGGGCCTGCTGCCCGAGCGCGCCGTGGTGACCGGCAGCATCCGCTTTGACACGCAGGAAATGGTCGACATGAACGACACGGCGCTGCGGCATCTGCGCGGCAACCGCATCGGCATGATCTTTCAGGAACCGATGACCGCGCTCAACCCGGTGCATCGCATCGGTGACCAGGTGGCCGAGCCCTTGCGCCTGCACCGCGGCACCGACCGCGCCGCAGCGCGCAAGCAGGCCATCGCGCTGCTCGACCGCGTCGGCATCGCGGACGCAGCGCGCCGCATCGATGCCTATCCGCACCAGTTTTCCGGCGGTCAGCGACAGCGCATCACGATTGCCATGGCGCTGGCCTGCGGCCCCGACCTGCTGATCGCCGACGAGCCGACCACGGCGCTGGACGTGACCATCCAGGGTCAGATCCTCGACCTCATCAGCGACCTGGTACAGGAGCGCGGCATGGCCCTGCTGTTGATCTCGCACGACCTCGGCGTGATCGCCCAGAATGTCTCGCGCATGATGGTGATGTACGGCGGCACGGTGGTGGAAAGCGGCCCTACGGCCAAGGTGTTCGCCCACATGGCCCACCCCTACACGCGCGGCCTGTTCGGCGCGCGGCCGCAACTCGGCGCGCAGCGCGGCGCGCGCCTGACCACCATCGCCGGCACGGTGCCGGAACTGGTGGATCTGCCGGCCGGTTGTCCGTTTCATGCGCGCTGCGCTTGGGCGGCGGCGCCGTGCGCGCAGACGCTGCCCATGCCCACCGACCTCGGAGGCGATCACCAGGCCAGCTGCCTGCGCCTGGATGCGGTCGCCGCAGGAGTTCCGTCATGAGCGGAGCGCAGAACCGCTTCAAGCAAGCGAAGGCCCCCTCGGGGGGAAGCGAGTGCACGCCAATGACGAACGTGGGGGCAGCATGACCGACACGCTGCTGCAACTCGACCAGGTCACGCGCACTTACACGCTGCCACGCGAGCGCCTGTGGGGGCCGCCGCCCATGGTGCATGCGGTTCGCGGCATCAGCCTGCGCATGCACTCGGGCAAGAACCTCGGCGTGGTCGGCGAATCCGGCTCCGGCAAGTCAACCCTGGCCCGTCTAGTGATGGCGCTGGAAGAGCCGACCAGCGGCACCGTGCAGTTGCTCAGCCAGGCGCTGGGCGAGCTCGGCCCGGCCGCCTTGCGCGCTGCGCGACGCGACTTCCAGATGGTGTTTCAGGACCCCTACGGGTCGCTCGACCCGCGCCAGACGGTCGAGACCATCATCACCGAACCGCTGGCCGCCATCGGCGGCACGCCGACTGCCGAAATGCACGCCAGGGCGCGCGCCGTGCTCGACTCGGTCGGCCTGCGCGGCAGCGACCTAGGCAAGTACCCGCACGAGTTCTCTGGCGGCCAGCGCCAGCGCGTCGCGATTGCGCGCGCCCTGATCACGCGCCCGCGCCTGATCGTGGCCGATGAACCGGTGAGCGCGCTCGATGTCTCGGTGCAGGCCCAGGTGCTCAACCTGATGCAGGATCTCTCGAGCGAGTTCGGCGTGACCTACCTGCTGATCAGCCACGACCTGGCCGTGGTCGATCATCTGTGCGAGGAAGTGGCCGTCATCTACCTGGGCCGCATCGTCGAGCAGGGCTCGCCACAGGTGCTGTTCAGGCAGGCCGCCCACCCCTACACGCGCGCCCTGATCGCGGCCGTTCCGCGGCTGGCACCGAGCACCACGCCGGGTCAGCGCCAGCGCAGCCCGGTTGTCAACTCGCGCCAGCATGCGGGCAGCGCCTGCCCGTACGCGCCGCGTTGCCCGCACGCGCAAGTCCGGTGCGAGGAACAGCGGCCGGAACTGCAGAGCCTGGCGCCGGGGCACCAGGTGGCCTGCCATTTCGCTGCCACGGTGGTGACAGCGCCTTGAAGACAAAATGGTATGGTTCCATAGTCCCCGCATAATTTCCTGGTTCAATCCACTTTCCTGACAGGAGAAGTCCCATGATCAATCGTCGCCACCTCATCGGTTCGGTTGCCGGCAGCGCCGCACTGGCCACGCTGCCGCTGGCCGCCATGGCCCAAGCCAAGAAGGACAGCGTCGTGCTGGCCATGACCCTGGAGCCGCCGGGGCTGGACCCGACGGCCGGCGCGGCCTCGGCCATCGCTGAAATCGTGCAGTACAACATCTTCGAAACCCTCACCAAGATCAACAGCGACGGCAGCGTCTCGCCTCTGCTGGCGGAGAGCTGGGAGGTCTCGCCGGACCTCAAGACCTACACCTTCAAACTGCGCAAGGGCGTCAAGTTCCAGAACGGCGAACCCTTCAACGCCAAGGCCGTCAAGTTCTCCTTCGAGCGTGCCGGCGCCGAGAAGAGCACCAACAAGGACAAGCGCACCTTTGCCGCCATGGAAAGCGTGGCGGCGATCGACGATTACACCGTCGTCATCCTGAACAAGGCGCTCGATCCGGACTTCCTGTTCCTGATGGGCCAGGCCACGGCCATCATCGTCGAACCCAAGAGCGCGGACAGCAATGCCACCAAACCCGTCGGTACCGGTCCCTACCAGCTCACGGCCTGGAACAAGGGGTCCTCGGTCACCTTGAGCAAGTGGGATGGCTACCGCAATGCGGCCGGCATCAAGATCAAGAAGGCAAGCTTCCGCTTCATCAGCGACCCGGCGGCCCAGGTCGCGGCGCTGCTGGCCGGCGATGTGGACGCCTTCCCGCGTGTCACGCCGCGCAGCGTGGCGCAGTTCAAGAGCAACGCCAAGTTCCAGGTCCTGGTCAACGGCTCGCGTGCCAAGACCATTCTGGCCATCAACAACAAGAAGAAGCCGCTCGATGACGTGCGCGTGCGCCGCGCCATCGCCGCGGCGATCGACCGCAAGGCGGTGATCGAAGGCGCTGGCGACGGCTACGGCGCACCGATCGGCAGTCACTATGTACCGGGTGCCTTCGGCTATGTCGACACCACCGGCATCAACCCCTACAACCCGGAAAAGGCCAAGGCCCTGCTGGCCGAGGCCGGCATCAAGACGCCGCTGGAGCTAAGCCTGAAGCTGCCGCCCGCGCCCTATGCGCGCCAGGGTGGCGAAGTAATCGCCGCGCAGCTCGCCAAGATCGGCATCATCGCGAAGATCGAAAACGTCGAATGGGCGCAATGGCTCAGCGGCACCTACACCAACAAGGCCTACGACCTCACGATCATCTCGCACGTCGAGCCGTTTGATCTGGGCAACTTCGCCAAGCCCGGCTACTACTGGGGCTACGAATCGCCGCAGTTCAACGCCCTGTTCGACAAGATCCAGAATTCGCCGCGCGCCGCCGATCGCGCCAAGCTGCTGGGCGACGCGCAGCGCATGCTGGCCAATGACTGTGTCCATGCCTTCCTGTACCAGCCGCAATGGGTCACGGTCGCGGACAAGAACCTCAAGGGCCTTTGGAAAGACATGCCGGTTTTTGTCAACGACATCTCGGCATTGTCGTGGTCGTGAGGCTCAACGAGCTCGGTGCCCATGCACTGATCGCCGGCTACCGCAGCCGCGCGTTCTCGCCGGTCGAGGTGGCGCAGGCGGTGCTCGACCACATCGCGCGCTGGGAGCCGCATCTGCACGCCAGCTACCTGTTGCGCCCCGAGCTGGCGTTGGCGCAGGCCCGTGCCAGCGAGGCGCGCTGGCGCTCGGATGAGCCCTGCGGGGTGCTCGACGGCGTGCCGGTCACGATCAAGGAAAACATCGCCACCCAGGGCGACCCGGTGCCGCTGGGCACGCTGGCCACCGACCTTACTCCCGCGAGCGCCGACGCACCCCCAGCAGCGCGACTGCGCGAGGCCGGCGCCGTCATGGTCTGCAAGACCACCATGCCCGACTACGGCATGCTCTCGAGCGGCTTATCGAGCTTCCACGCCCTCGCACGCAACCCTTGGGACCTGAGCAAGACGCCTGGCGGCTCAAGCGCCGGCGGCGGCGCTGCCGCAGCGGCCGGCTATGGCCCGCTGCACATCGGCACCGACATCGGCGGCTCGCTGCGCCTGCCGGCTGGCTGGTGCGGCATCTTCAGCCTCAAGCCGAGTCTGGGCCGCATCCCGATCGATCCGCCCTACACCGGGCGCGCCGCCGGTCCGATGACGCGAACCGTCGCGGATGCCGCGCTGATGATGCAGGTGTTGTCGCTGCCCGATGCGCGTGACAGCATGAGCCTGCCCTACCAGACGATCGCCTGGGACCAGTTCGACCAGGGCGAGGACATTCTGAGGGGCCTGCGGATTGGCATGCTGCTCGATGCCGGCTGCGGCCTTGCGGTCGAGCCCGAGGTGCGAGACGCCATCGAGCGCGCCGCCCGCATCTTTGAGCGTGCCGGTGCCAACATTGAGCCGATGGCGCCGTTTCTAACACCGACCATGCTCGATGGCATGGACCACGCCTGGCGCTTACGCTCGCAAATCGATCTGGCAACGCTGCCACCAGAGAAAAAAGCCAGCGTGCTGCCCTACATTCAACACTGGGCCGACAGCGCCACCGGCATGAGCGGACCCCAGGCATTCGCCGCCTTCAGCCAGTTCCACAACACGCGCGTAGCCAGCGTACGCGCGTGCCAGCCATTTGATTTCGTGATCTCGCCGACTTCACCGATGCCGGCGTTTGCGGCCGAGTTGCCCTCACCCACTAACGACCCACTACGACCGCTCGAACACATCGCCTTCACCGTGCCCTACAACATGTCAGAGCAGCCCGCCGCCTCGATCAACTGCGGCTACACCGAGGCTGGCCTACCGATCGGCCTGCAAATTGCAGGTCGGCGCTTCAATGACCTAGGTGTACTGCAGGTCGCGCGCGCTTTCGAGCTTTTGCGCGAACCGCAGCACCCGTGGCCGCAGGCGCCCAATTGACCGGATTGCGTGACAAACCTCGCCCTTCAGGGCGAGGAACGATAGCGTGAACTCCAAAGGTGTCGTCAACGCGAAACTACCTGGCCACCTTTGATTGGTCGTAAACCGGTTGCGGCGGCATGTTGGCCAGATGGCGCGTATCGGCCCAGTGCATGATTTCGATCCCGTCGCCCTCGATGCGCACACGGTTCAAGCCGGCATTGGGAATCTCGCTCTGACGTGGCCCCGACAAAGGCAAGGCAAGAGCCGTGCGGTAAATCCCCGATGGCCACCCCAAACTGCTCCACTTATGGCCACCCAAACTGCCCCAGGCAGGACGGCTAAATTATCAACTCTTTGGCCCGGCTGATTCGGACTTCCTTTCTTG
>Ga0118677_10005334_pt1 | contig 22567 bp, 18 predicted proteins | sample AliMusrvi5mmetaG_FD_86154 | JGI IMG/M metagenome (GOLD analysis project Ga0118677, IMG submission 86154)
AGATTTTTCGCCATCCCCAGCAGCAGCGGCAATCCGGCAAAAGATGTGATCGCCTGTTTTGTCGTAGTGACTTTGAATTTATCAAGATTCTTTGTTATCATTAACTTGTACCTCGTAGACTGAATTTGCGTTTGGACTACGAGGTACATTTTATTTGTTTATGAAGGCCGCGCGGTAAAAAAATCACTACCTTTGCCTATTTCTTGCACTTCCATTATTTGAGCCTGTTTTTTCACCATTCCGGTGAAAGTCCGTTTCCAATTAATCATTGAAGTCCATCGACGGCAAATTCGTCCCCAAAGGCCCAAAAAATCAGTTTTATCTGATTTTTTGGGCAAGACCAAGAGTTATCCGGCTCGCGTAACACGCATACCGGTACGAGCGCTTAAGAATAAAACCCCTTTTCCGAAGATTATCCTTCAGCCTATGCCCGGCCCGCATCCGCCCGCAGGCGGAGCTCGAAGACCGGTCAGGAGCTGATCTACCTGAATTCCAGAAGATCGCCCTCGGACAGAGCGGATGAAACGCTGCCAGCCGCGAATTCAAGGACGCTTACGGCCTCATGGACCCATGGCGAGAACCGCCACGGCCGCAGCGACGGGACAATTTTTACGACTTTAAGGCCGGCGTCAAGAAAAACGGCGTCGATCGGAAAGCTCATAAAACAGGTATGGATCATGGCGCACGGGTCCAGCCATAAACCTTCTTCCGGCCCCAGCGTTTTGCGGGGAATAAGCCCGAACAGCCTGGAACTGAAAGTGTCGGCTTTAAGCACCCCTGAGGCGACCTCCGTTTTCCTGCTCTTATTGAAAACTATCATAATGCTCGAAAGGACCCGAATTCCGGCAGTGAAATTCGGTTTACCGCAGCAGCGCGAATTTTCCCTTCGCTCTCCCTTTTTCAGTTTTCATATAAAAAACATACACTCCGCTGGCGGCTGTGCGGCCGGCTTCATTGCGTCCGTCCCAGGTCCGCCCGAAGACGCTCTTTATTTTTTCCCCTTCCGAAGTGTAAATGCTTATCTCCAGGTTCGCGCCGCTGATTTCGTCCGGGACTATAAAGGAAAGCGGCCCCGCGCCGGGGTCGTAAGGGTTGGGAAAAGCGTAAGCTTTCGGCTGAGAAGTCTCAGGGGTAAAGGCGGAAGCGTTCCCGTTCACGATAAAAAGCATCGCTTTGTATGCGTTCACACGGCCGGAACCGTAAATCGGGTCCGGCCCGCCGGCCCCGAGATCGTCGGCTGAGATCCTGATAAAATACCCGACGCCGGAGGAGGTCAGCGCCGGACGGGCGGAGATGATAAGAGCGGCAAGACCGGCGACCAGCGGGGCGGCCAAAGAGGTGCCGGATTCGTAAGTATAACCTGGCCCCGGCGCGGCGGTAAAGATACTAACGCCGGGAGCTGTTACTCCCCGGGCCTGCATTTCAGAGCCTCTCGCCGAGAAGGCGGCGATATTATCGTTGATGTCCGTAGCTCCGACCGGGATCACGTTCAGGCAGTTTGCGGGAGAATCCACGCCGGCGGGGCTGTTGCCTGCTGACGCGGTCAGCACTAATCCCCGGCCGGCGGCGTTGTCAGCCGCAAGCTGAAGTGGGGCGCCGCAGGGAGTGCCCTGCCCGAGGCTCATGTTGATCACGATCTTCCCCGTGGACGGCGAGTCCTGAAGGCCTGCGGCGTAATCTATCGCGCTTATTATAGTAACGTCGTCGGTCCTGCATGAATCCGTCCCGGCCTTATCCGTGCAGTCCGCGAAGCAATCCGCATCGTTGAAGACTTTAAGCGACAACAGGCCGGCTCCCCAGGACATGCCGGCGACACCATAGTGGTTGTCGGTGGCGGCGGCGGCGACGCCTGCGACATTGGTGGCGTGAGAGCACGCCGGAGTGGGAGGATCGTTCGGGGCACGGGCGCCGGAATTGTCCGGATCGAAGAACTGGCTGACTCCGGAGAGTTTGGGCGAAAGGTCCGGATGAGAACCGTCTATCCCGGTATCAAGGACGGCCACGGTAACGCGCGTGGAGAACCCGGTCTCAAAATCCCAGGCCCTGAAAACGTCGGCTTTGACGAGTCCGTACTGGTCCGCCAGGTACGGATCATGCGGGATCTTTTCCGCGCGGTAGACCCCCGACGGGACCGCGGACAGAACGCCGGGGAGCGCGCCCAGGACCGGGAGCGCGGAAGCCACGCTCATTCCTGCGGGCAGGCCGACGACCGACCAGCCTATAAGATCCAGCTCCCTGACTAGTTTAAAACCGGCGGAGTTTAAAAGGTCCCGTTTAGAAGAAGACGAGAGTCCGGAGGAGAACTTCACCAGCGCCCGCCCGCTCGCGACCTCGCGCAGAGGCCTTGCCCCCCCACCCGATAGCGGGACGGGAGCGGCGGCCTGGCCGGCTATGGGCAGATATTCCGCCTTCAAGGCGAAGGAGGGCGGCGCGCAGAGAAGCAGCAGGGAAACCGCCGGCGCGGATATTCCCGCAAACAGATATTTTTTCATTTTCCAGCGCCGGACGCGGCCGATCTTACTTTTTAACGGCCGTCGCGCCGCCGGTCTTTTTGTCGGCGCGCTGCGAGCTTTCGAAACCCTCTATAACCTTTTTCTCTATAAGGCTCTTGAGCGAGTCGTCGTTAACTTCGAAATTGGCCGGATAAGCCGCGAACATCTCTCCGGAAGATTTTTTAATGAGCCCGAAAGTGACTGAGAGGTCCTTGTCAAAGGACAAGATAACGTTGGCCACCCTGGTCGGAGATTTGAGCTGTTTGACCTCAAGGACAGAGATCGCGGGCGTAGAAGTTTTAACGCCATAAGCGCATTTGTCCTTTGAAAAACAAGACTCGAGTTTTCCGTAAAATGATTTGGACAGCAGTTTGATATCGTTGTAGGTCCTGTCCTTATACTCGGTGACGGGCATAACGACCGCGTTCTTTTCAAAGGCGATATTTTTTACGGTGATAGGGCCGGAAAGAACAAAGTCGGCCTTTTTCCCCTTTTCCGTTTTGGCGGCGGAAACGATCTCAAGGGCCGCGGCATTGCCGGCCACAACGACGAAAGCGGCCAGTATCAAGGCCGATAATTTAATTTTTTTCATTTATCCTCCTGATTATCTTTACCATATCGTAAATATCTTCCAGCTCGTAATCCGCGCCCGACACCTTGGTGTCGAACTCATTGCCGTACTTGGCCCAGGCCGTGCGGATCCCCAGGGCCTTGGCGCCTTTAATGTCCCGCTCCGCCCAGTCGCCGACCATGACGGCTTCCTGCGGTGAAACCTCCAGCATGCCCAGTATCTTCTTGAACGGCTTCGGGGAAGGTTTGCGCTCCCCGGTATCTTCGAAAGTAACGATGTGCTCGAAGTAATGATGCAGGCCCAGGGCCACGATGCGCAGCCATACCGACAGGCGCGGAGCATCGGAAACCACGCCCATTTTTATCCCGCTCTTCATCAGTTCGGTAAGCGTAAGCTTCACGCGCGGATAAAGCGTCATGTGGCCTTCCTTGGCGCGCTTATAACCGATGATGCCCGCGGCGAGGATACGGTAATCCACCGTCCCGAACTCCTTGATCAGGACCTTGTCGAAGATGTTCTGGTCCTCTATGCCTTCCTTCCAATAGGTCTCGAAGATGGACTCATACATCTTCTCTTTTTTCATGGGCAGGCCCGCGTCAAGCATGGCGTCGACGGCGGCGTCAACTGAGGCGCGCTTCATCCGCATGAAATCCATCAGCGTATTGTCTATATCGAAGATAACGGCTTTTATCATTTGCTTCCTTACGAATAACAAGAGGACATTAACAACAGTGACCAGCGGTTAGGCGGAAAAAATTAGTTGGTTCGTCACACCGGCGAAAGCCGTGGTCCAGATTCCGGCGGGCCTGGATTCCGGCTATCGCCGGAAAGACGGAATAAAAAAACTCCTTCACTAACCACTATCCACTGATCACTAGCCGCTATTTTTTCGGTTCGGTGACCCTTTCAAGATATTCGAAAGTGCGGGTATCGACGCGGACCTTGTCGCCCTCTTTAATGAACATAGGGACCTTTATCCCGAGCCCGGTGGAGACCTTGGCGTCCTTCATCACGTTGGAAACCGTGTCTCCCTTCACGCTGTCCACGGTCTCCGAGATGGTCATAACGATATTGGCCGGGAGCGCGATATTGAAGAACCTGTCGTTCAGGTAAAGGCCTTCCACTTCCATATTCTCGGAAAGGAACTGCATGAGAGGGCCGATCTTAGACATCGGCAGGCCGGCCTGCTCGAAGTTGACGTTATCCATAAAGTAGGCGAGCGCGCCGTCGTTGTAAAGGTAAGTCTTGGGGCGCTTCTCCACCATCACGTCCTTGAACTTGTCCTCGGGGCGGTAGGTGGTCTCGATGATGGCGCCGGTCTCCAGATTCTGAAGCTTCACCCTGACCACGGCCCGGGCCTGCGATTTGCGATGGTGCTGGTAAGTAAGAACTTCCACGATCTGGCCGTTCTCGTTAGTGAATATCGTACCTTCTTTGAATTGTGTAGATGTTATCATGTCGTTCTCCTTTTCTGTCGCACCCCGCGCTTAACACATGCGCGGGGCGGATTACCGCCGGGCTCATAAGGTAATCGCCCGGTGCTCTCGGAGGGAGGCTCCGCCCCCCTTCCGCGCTTGCTTCCTTCGCCAGGCTCAGTCGCTGCGCTGAACCCCCCGATGCGGAAATCTCCTGAATACTAAGGAGTTAGACCGCTTTGCCTCTTTGCGTCTCCGTTAAGCCTCCTGCGGTTTACCGGCCTGATAGGCCATAACTTTCAAAGCTAGTATCCTTTTTTCCATGGGCGGGTGCGTCGCGAACAGGTCGGCGGCGAAGCCCATTTTTTCCTCGATCAGGCTGCCGCGCGGGTCCGTGATGCACATATGCGCCACCCCGTTATTGATCGCGTAAGTCGGCATGACGGCCGCACGTATCTTCTCCAGCGCGGAGACCAGAGCCAGCGGGTTGCGCGTCAGCTCGGCCCCGGAGGCGTCCGCCAGATATTCCCGCTCGCGGGAGATGGCCATGGCGAGCATTCGGGAGATAAGCGGCGCCAGCACGACCAGCAGCATCCAGACCGCGAACAAAACAAGCATGAGCGCCCCGCCGCCGCCTTTACGGTTTCCGGAGGAAGACCCGGACGAGGAATAGGATGAGCCGCCGAAAGAGGAGCCGTAGCGCGGTCTCATGGTCCTGCCGGCCAGGTCGCTGAGGAGCGCTATGGCGCCCATAAGCGCGGCCGAGACCGTCATAAGGCGCATGTCGTAGTTCCTGATATGGCTCATCTCGTGGGCCACGACGCCCTGGAGCTCTTCCCTGTTAAGCGAGCTCAAAAGTCCCTCGGTGACCGCGATCACCGAGCTTTCCGGATTGATCCCCGCCGCGAAGGCGTTAAGGTCCGGATCGGGCACTATATAGGCTTCGGGGGGACGGAGGCCGGCGGCGGCGGCCATCTCCGCGACCACGTTTATCAGCTGCCGTTCCTTTTCGTTCTCGGGAAGCGCGCGGCGCGCCTGGGTGGAGCGGAGCACCATCGAGGCCCCGTTCATCATGCTGTTGGCCACCATGCCGACGCCGACAAGCAGCGCTAAGATGGTGCCGTAGGGCACGGGCTGCGAGGATCTCCCGACGGCTTCGTAATAACCGGCGTTATTCAGCTGATAATTCGGCGCCTTCGCGGGATTGAAGCTCAGAAAGAAAAAGTCGAAACCCAGGCCGATCGCAAGAAAAAAACAGACGAAGACGAACATGACCGCCCAGGTCATGCGCCGATTCTTAGCTTGCTGCTCGTAAATGTTCATAACACTTCAGGTAGAGGTATAGGTAAAGGTAGAGAAGTGGAAACATTCTGATCCCCGCCTCGATGCTATACCTGTACCTTTACCTATACCTGCTTTTTATACCGCGAGGTCCACTTTCGGAACCGCCCTTTCCTGGGAATCCGCAGGCAGCTCGAACAGCACCGCAGGCGAAAACCCCATCATCGCGGCGAACAGATTATTAGGGAAAACCTGCTGTTCGGTGTTGAACTTGGTCACGATATCGTTATAGAACTGCCTCGAAAAACCGATCTGGTTTTCCGTATGCGTCAGTTCTTCCATCAGAGCTTTCACCGATTCGTTCGCCTTAAGGGCGGGATAGTTCTCCGTCAGCGCGATAAGCTTGCCGAGAGCCTGGGTCAGAGCCCCTTCCTTGGCCAGAATATCGTTCATGTTCCCGGCGGATCCGGCGCTCATCGCCGCGGCGCGGGCCTGTATAACCTTCTCCAGGGTGGACTGCTCGAATTTCATCTCGCCCTTAACGGAGCTTATCAGATTGGGGATGAGGTCGTAGCGCCGTTTCAGCTGGACGTCTATCTGCTTGAAAGCGTTGGCGACCTGATTGCGCAGCGTCACCAGATTGTTGAAGATCCAGACCACCCCGACAACGACCGCAAGAAGCACTGCAACGAATATGATCACGTTTCCTCCCGGTTTATTAGTTAAAGCAGGTATAGGTAGAGGTAAATGAAGAAGTCTTACCCTCCGCCCTCTACCTTTACCTTGTGTCCTCTCAACCTGCTGTAAGAACCTCGCAGCCGCCGCTCTTCACAAGCACGGAATCCTCTATGCGGACGCCGAACTTCCCGTAAAGGTAGATCCCGGGTTCCACCGTAACGGTCATGCCCGCCCGAAGCGTCTGCTTTGATTTAGAGTTCAGAGTGGGGGCCTCGTGGATCTCCAGACCCACGCCGTGGCCGGTGCCGTGTATGAAATACTGCCCGAACCCGGCGTCGGCTATATGATCGCGGCAGGCTTTGTCCACGCTCGCGGCCTTGACGCCCGCCCCGACCTTTCTCACTCCGGCCTTTTGCGCCGCCTCCACGATGGAATATACCTTTTTAAATTCCGGGTCCGGCTTGCCGTGGAAATATGTCCTGGTGATGTCCGAGCAATAGCCTTTATACACGCAGCCGAAATCCAACAGCACCGCCTCATTGTTCTTTAGCGGCCTGTCCGAGCTCTCGTGGTGCGGCAGCGCCGAGTCGGGCCCGAACCCGACTATTAGATTGAAAGAGGGCCCCGTCGCGCCCATCGCCTGCATGATGTCTTCGAGTTCCCTTGAGACGGAGATCTCGGTCCGGCCGGTCTTTATCCGCGGCTTTATTATGCCGAAAGCCTTCGCGGCGATCTTGCAGGATCTTCGCAAGATGGAAATTTCTTCCCCCTCTTTGACGGCGCGAAGGCCGGAAGTAAGGGCCCTGAATTCCGAGAACCCGTTCTTAAGCCAGAATCCTCCCCGCAGGTAGGTCTCCGTTTCCGGCTCAAAAACAGCCTTCTTAAGTTTGCCGTCCTTCACTTCCGAGATCACGGCCTCGAGCGGCAGATCGGACGACGACGCGTTAACGAAATTCACCCTGGACTTAAAATGGTCAAGGAGCATTTTCGGCATGAAGGCCCAGGCCGAGGTCTGGGAGACGAGCATGACTATGCCGTCCATGCGAAATCCGGTAAGAAAATCCTGCTCCAGCGGCCTGGAAACGACCAGCGCGCCGAGCTTCTCTTTTTTCAAAAGACCCTGCAGGTCTTTTAAACGTTCCTGATGTATGTTCATACGGCTCCTTAATGGCCCCGGCGGCCAAAAAACGCGCGGTTTTCAGACCGCGTCTTACAATTATACTATTTTATTTTATTTTCGCGGCGGCAAGCCGCCTGTTTTCAGCGGCTTGCGGGAAATCTGGGGCGATCGCCAGCGCCATGTCGTAATCTTTTACCGCCATACGCCAGTTTCCCTGAAAGAAATACGCGTTCCCTCTGTTAAGGAAGAGCTGGGGCGAGGCCGGGTTGAGCTCGATGGCCTTTCCGTAGTCGGATATGGCATCGTCGAATCTTTTAATTTCCGCGAAAGTCCGTCCGCGGTTTCCCAGCGCTTTCCAATAACCGGGGCAGAGCTCGAGACAGCGGGTAAAATCAGCCAGGGCTCCGGCGTATTGCCCAGCCGCCTGCCGCGCGTTGCCGCGTCCGTAAAACGCCAGATAAAGCGGATATTTACTAAGGACATCCTCCCACAAGGTCAGACTGTCTTTCCATACGAAAGTCCTGTTAAAGGCCGAGGCGCCAAGAATGAAAAAATGCGCGGCCGCGAGCGCAACTACGGCGCCCGCCCGGAAACGGGCGCGCAGGCCGGACGGCGGACCGCCATTTACGCGCGCGGCGCCGTAAAACCCGGAAAGAAGTTCACCGTACAGAAAACACAATCCCGCGGCAGGCACGTAGGCGTAGCGATCCGCCGGAGGAGAAAGTATCAGGCCGGGGAACGCCGCCACAAAGAAATAACCCAGTCCGAAAATGATCTTTCTTCCCGCCGACGGCGCGCGCGCTTTCTCCGAACCCTCGTTCAGCGGCGCTTCCGCCCCGGCGCGGCGCGATATCAGGAAAGCCGCGGCGATCAATACCGCGGCGAAAAAAAGCGCTATAAGATACTTGCCTGGACTTAACGGCAGGTCCAGGGCCGGGTAAAGGGCCGAGAGGGCGCGCGGCGCCGCGAACTTGCGGGCGTAGAACAGGGCGCTTTGCGCCGCGGAGGCGGCCGCGTTCAAAAATGAAACTCCGCCGCCTCCGCCCAAAAGAAAGCCCGACGGGGACCTGGAGAGCATGAACCCTACCGCGGCGATGAGCAGATATGGGACCTTTTCAGCCAGCAGCCGCGCGTTAAACTCGCGCCCGCGGTAATGATCCGCCAGCAGGATAATGAACGGGAACACGAGAGCGGTCGGCTTGGAAAGAACCGCCAGCGTAAAAAAAACAAGCGAATAAACCGTAAATTTCCTGCCTCCCCCGTTGATATAACGCAGATACGCAATGAGCGCCCAGAAGGAAAACATTCCCCATAAAAGTTCTTTTCTGCCGGAGATCCAGGCGACAGGTTCGACGTGCGCGGGGTGGATGCCGAACAGCAGCGCTCCGATAAAAGCGGCGCCTGGCCGCGCTCCGAGCATTTTGAACAGATAGAAAACGGACACGCAGTTTACAACATGGAGCGCGAGGCTGACAAAATGATACGGCAGCGGATTTAATCCGAAAAGAGCGAACTCCAGTTTATAAGTAAGGATGGTAACGGGATGATAATAACCCGGGAAGAACGTAAAGACGCCGGACCAGGGACCGCGCAGCGCCCTGTTCAAAACGACATACTGCATGTCATCCCAATCTACAAAGCCGTTTTTTAAAACCGGAAAGAGAACGGCCGGGACTATCAAACAAAGCAGTATCGGAAAGGCATATTTCTTGATCGAGCCGGCAAGTTCGCGGGAAAAGAACATTTAAAGCCTCTCCGCCCCGAAAGCGGCCGAAAGCCTGAGATAGTCGGACACCGAAAGGTTCTGCGGCCGCAGTCCCGGATCGAAACCGGCGGCTTTGATACGGTTCGCCGTCTCCGTTTTATCGAGGCCGCGGGCCATCGACAGCGAATTTACCAGCGTTTTGCGGCGGTGGGCGAAAGCGCTCTTCACAAAATTAAGGAATTCCTCCCGGTTTTCGACCGTCGGGAAAATGAGCCGCGGCTTGCCCCGCTCTTTTGGCACCTCACCGGCGCCGATCGGAGTATGGGCAGGGTCCTCCGGCTCCGTTCCCGGGCCAAAGGAGCGCGGCTTGAACGCCAGAACCGCGGAATCCACCTCGGGTACCGGACTGAAGCTGGAGGCGGGAACATCCGCGAACCACGCGGTCTCGCTCTGGGCTTGCACCGCTATGGACAGGTAGCCGTAATCGGGAGCTCCTACGGCGGCCGTTATTTTTTGGGCCACCTCGCGCTGGAACATAAAAACCGCGCCTCCAAGCCGGCTGAACGCCAGGACCTTCGTCAGAATGGCCGTGGAGCATTCGTACGGCAGGTTGCCGATGAAGGCCACCGGTCCGTCCGGAAAACAAGTTTCCAGGTCCAGGGTCAGGAAATCGGAATTAAGTATCCGCAGACCGGGGAACCTTTCTTTTACCCGGACGGCCATCAGCGGGTCGATCTCGACCGCCGATAGTTTACCCCCCCAAAGCGGGACCAGAAATTCGGTAAGGGCGCCGCGTCCAGGTCCTATTTCTACGCCCGAACCGAACTCCTCCGGTCCGAGGGCAGTCGCGATAGCTTCGCACATAGCGGCGTCCTTCAAAAAAACCTGGCTGTATTTAGGCATAGTAAGTTTGAGGATCAGGATTAAGGATTAAGTACTAAGGATTAAGTTACAAATCTCCCGCCTCTGCCAGCTTATTCCTTACCACTTACTACTTACCTCTGACTAGGAGCCTGTCCGACATAAGGAATTTTGGCTGCAATTGCCGTTTTTTGCCTGCGTCTTTGCGTCGCTCAACTCACAGTCTCATTGGAGAATGCTCGTCTCGCGTCTCTTAGTCTCGGCTTCAAAACCGACAATTTCGCCTTAAAAACCTTATGTCGGACAGGCTCCTAGGATCTTATCGTTTCCAGCTTGAGCTTTATTTCTTCGCCCATTTTCCAGACGTCGCCTGCGCCGACGGTGATAAGGACATCCCCGGCCCTGAGGTTTTTTGCTATCTCCATGGCGCCCGGGAATTTTTCCGCCGCCAGGCCGCGTTTTTTCAGGCCGTCCAGGATAAGCTTCGAGGTTACGCCCGGCAGAGGTTTCTCGCCCGCGGCGTAAATATCCATAACGTAGGTCAGATCGGCCGCGTCGAACGCGGCGGGAAAGTCGCGCCTGAGAATGCTGGTCCTGGAATACCGGTGCGGCTGGAACAGCGCGATGAGCCGCCCCCGCACTTTTCCCGATGCGGCCAAAGCGCGGGGCGAGCCCCTGCCGACGCTACACATCGCCGGAACGGTCTCAAGAGTGGCTTTAATTTCGGTGGGGTGGTGTCCGTAATCGTCAAGGAACGTCACTCCGGCGCACTCGCCCATTTTCTCCATACGGCGCTTCACGCCTTTGAAGTTCGCCAGTCCTTTCACAAGCGCGTCCGTCTCAAAACCGAGATAGCTTCCGGCGGCCAGCGCCGCGAGGGAATTCAGGGCGTTATGGCGCCCGCCGGACCTGAGAGCCACCCGCGCCTTTTTTTTTCCTTTGAAATAGGCGTCATAGGACAGGCCGCCGGGGCCGGACTTCAGATCTTTAGCGGCCCAGTCGGAACCGGGCCCGAGGCCGTAAGTGATGAGCGGCGCCTCGGCCGAACCCAGGATGGAAAAAACACCGGGATCGTCGGCGCAGACCACCGCGGCGCCGTAGAACGGAACCTTGGCGATATGGGCAAGGAACGCCGCTTTCAGGTTCGTCATGTTCTTGTAATGATCCAGGTGGTCGGAATCGATATTGGTCACGCAGGTGACCAGCGGATCGAAATAGAGGAACGAACCGTCGGATTCGTCGGCCTCCGCCACCAGATACTCCCCCGCCCCGATCTTAATGTTGGAGGCTATGTTCTTGAACAACCCTCCTACCACCACGGTAGCGTCCGCGCCCGCGCCTTCTAAAGCGGAGGCGAGCATCGAAGTGGTGCTGGTCTTGCCGTGCGAGCCGCTCACGGTGACGGTCTTTTTTGAGGAGGCGAGTTTCGCGAGCATAAGCGCCCTGGGGACGATCTTTATACCTTTTTTCTCGGCGGCCTCAAGCTCAGGGTTCCCGGCCTTGACCGCGGAACTGATGACGACCACATCAGGGTCGGTAATATTGGAGGCCCGGTGCCCGATGAACACCCGCGCGCCTTCCGCTTTAAGGGTCCGGGTGATCTCGGACTCTTTAAGGTCGGAGCCGAGGACCTCCACGCCGGTCCTGAGCAGCAGACGGGCGATCCCGCTCATGCCTATGCCGCCTATGCCTATAAAATGCGCTTTTTTTATTTTATTGAAACTGAAATCCGCGATATCCGTCATTTATTTTCCCTCTCATTTCCTGAGCAGCCATTTCTTGTTAGCGAGCGCCGTCTTGTTCTTAGGCTCTTTTTTTAGCGCGTCCAGGCACGCCTCGAGAGCTTTTTCCTGCGAGCCTTTTTCCACCCAGGCCGCGCAGCGCCCGAGGTCCCCGGCCGCGCCGGCCTGAACCCCGTCCATTGCCGAGAGCGCGGCGTCCGGCTCGCCCAGGACAAGACTGCCTAGTCCGCTCAGCAGGCCCGCTCCGGGATCGCCGCGCCGCGCCCCCGGGGAGTCGCGCAGGTCTTCCAGCGCGTCCTCCACGTTCTCGAGCCAGTTATTTCCCATCACCCAGAGCCCCATGTCGTTGCCGACATCGCGCGGCTTGTAAACTACGCCGGGGTCTCCGCCGCCGGCCGCCGGGTTAAGCGAAGCTTTTTTTGTCTCGATATTGATCGCCATCCGCATGTCCTGCCCCGCGCCGGCCGCGGCTTTTATCTCTTTATCCAGCTCGGCCGCGATCTGCGCCGCACGGGCGCCTCGGCTATCGGCCGCGGAGGCCGGGAGCGAATATTCGCGCCGGAGCGCCGTTACCTGAGGGCGCTTATAGTTCCGCTCCAGACCCTCCTTGAGCGCGCCGGACTTTCCTTCCGACCGCATCACAAGCTGGGTCTTAGGGATGGAGATGAGTTCCGCTTTGATATTGATATCCTCGTCGGCCGGGATCTTGGCGACGGCGCTCTCTAGCGAACCGGGCTTCCCGCCGCCCCGGGACGGATCTTCCGCGGCAGGGCCGCCGGCGTAGGCCAGACTGATGGAAATGCCGCCCTTGGCGTTGGACGGGGTCAGGAGAAAGGCGTCCTCCAGCAGGCCGTTAAGACGCTTGCCGTCGCCGGCCCTGTAAAGCAGACAGCCAAGTCTGAAACGGGCGACATTGTCGCCGGGCTTTATATCCAGCGCCTTACGGTAGAGCTTGGCGGCTTCCTTGTCGTTGCCGTCCTTCTCCTCGAGAACGGCCAGATCCAGCATGGCGTCCTCGTAATCCCGGAACGAGGACAGCGCGCTCCTTAAAGCGGCTTTGGCCTCGGGGACGCGGCCCAGCCTTGAATACAGCAGACCGAGCTGGTACAAGTAAAGCGGATTGGAAGGCTCTAGTCTGGCCGCTTCCCTGAAATATTCAAGGGCTTTATCCATATCGCCGAGGGAATGATAGGTGGACCCTATATTCATCTTTACATCCGCGCGGTCCGGAGCGAGTTCCCCCGCCTTAAGGAATTTTTCAAGGGCCCGCCCGGATTCCCCCTTCCAGGCGTGGACTATGCCCATAAGCTGGTAGGCGACCGCGTTAGCGGGGTCCAGGTCCGCGGCGGTGTTGAATTCGCCCATGGCCTTATCCGGCTCGCCCAGCCAGTACAGGCTGGAGCCGTAAAGGATGTGAGCGTAAGGCTCCGACGGAGTCCTGGCGATTGCTTTCAGGAATTCATTGGCGGCCTCCGGATATTGCTCGGCCTCCATAAGCATGTAGCCTTTACGCAGGTCCATCAGGCTCTGCTCCTCCATGATGCGGTCCCAGACAGTGGCCGGGGCCGGCGTGACGGAAGAAGCGTGCAAAAGCCCGCGGGCCTGAAAAAGCCCGAAAATAAGGAGAGCGGCCAAACGCGCCACTTTATTCATTAAGGAGATTATAAATTAATTTGGTGCCGTGAAAACAGCGGGGGATCCCAAACCCTCGGATAAAGGAGGATTTGGGACCTCCGGGATTAATGCCGGCGCTCGTCAAAAAGTTTTCACCCGTTTGGTGAAACTCCTTTTTCCGCTGTATGCCGAAGCTGCCATCAAGGTCCCCAAAAATCAGTTTTATCTGATTTTTGGGGAAATACAAAAGAGAGCACGAAAAGATGGCCGCCGCGCCACTGCCTTTCGTGCCCCCTTAGTACGCTATGCGAGCGTCATGCCTTACCTACCGCAACCAGGAGCTCTCTTGCCTCCCTCATAAATCTTTCTCGCCTACAACCAAGTATAGCAGACGCCTCTTGACTTGTCAAGACCAGCGGTTATCAAACACTCTCAGCCGTTCCCGTGCTTTATGAATTAAACGGAAAGTTTTGCCAGATAGGGTTTTATTTTTCTGATGGAATCGGCACGATGGCTCAGCGCGTTCTTTTCCTCATCCGTAAGTTCCGCCAAAGTTTTTTCGAGGTCCTTCACCACGAACAGAGGATCATAGCCGAAGCCGTTGCCGCCGGAAACGGCAAGAGCTATCCTGCCTTCGAGCCTGCCTTCTGCCATTACCACCGCGCCGCCGGGGGAGGAGAGCGCCGTCACGCAGCGGAAGCGGGCCGCCCTCTTTTCCGCCGGCAAGCCGGCAAGTTCGGCCAGAAGCCTGCGGTTATTATCCGAATAAGAACATTCAGGACCGGCGTACCTGGCCGAATAAACTCCCGGGGACCCCCCCAGCGCGTCCACCTCTAGTCCGGTGTCGTCCGCCAGCGCCCACAAGCCGCAGAAAAGGGCGGCGCTCTTCGCTTTCTTTACCGCGTTCTCTTCGAGAGTCTTCCCGTCCTCGACAACTTCCGGAGCGCCGGGAAAATCAGCCAGCGTTTTTATCTCAAGCTTAAGCTCCGGGAGAAGCGCGAGCATCTCTCCTATTTTATGCCTGTTGCGCGTGGCAAGAACGATGGTGGTGTTCATAACGGTCATATTTTATCCCGGCCGTACGCCGCGGCCGTTTTAATTTGACATAACATTGGCCTAAAAATATACAATAATAATGTATGGCGGACAACTTATCTGATCTTACCATTTTCCGGCTGCCGGGGTCCCCGTCCCAGAGAGAGACGATCGAGAATTTCAGGGATTTTCCAGAGCTCGCCGCCCCGGTCGTTCCGGCCCGGACGGGCGCGTTCGCCTTTTACACCATCCCCGTCCGCGCCGATAAGGGGCTTTCCGTCATGCCCGTCTTCACCGACCCCCGGCTCACGGTCCCGCCCCTATTCGCGAACCAGACTCCCGCGTTCCTGCAGACGCTGTTCAACGCTCCAGCCGCGGACGTTTTCGCCTTTAATTCCCCGGACCCCAGGACCGCCTCCCCGGCCGGAGAAGTCAGGCTCGATAAAAGGCGGATCTCAGCCGTCATCGGTTTTCTGCAGACGCCGGACCCCCTCCCCTCCGGAACCCTGCTTGAAACGGTCCTGAAAACCGAAGCCGGACTCGGAAATCTTCACCGCGCGAATTATATAGCCTCCGCGCTGATCGCCGCGGACCCGTCACGCCCCTGCGGACCTTACGCGGAAACGCTCATCGACCTGGGCCTTCTGCAGGACGCCCACGATTACGTAAAAACTTTTCAAACCCCGGAGTTCTTCTATTACAGGGCTTTGATACTGCGCCTTTCCGGAGAGGCCGCGAAAGCCCGCCAGTGGCTCGATAAAATACCTCCCGGCTCTCCCTGCGAGGATAAGAAGAGGGTGGAATCCGCCTGGCTGCTCCTGGAAGAGGGGAGAACGGACGAGGCCCTTAAAGCCTTTAGGCCGCTCGCGGAGACTTCATTCGAAAAAACGGCGGCTCTTTTCGGCGTCGGCGCCGCATTGATGAAAAGAGCCTCGGCAGGGCGCGATCAAACGGATATTAACGACAGCCTTACCGCTTTCGCCAAGGCGCTCACGATCCCGTCGCCTCTGCTGCCTAAGATAGTTTTTTACATGGGCAGCATGTATTTCCGGACAGGAAAGCGCGTCGAAGCGGAGGCCTGCTACCGCAAGGCCGCCGTTCTCTGGCCGGCGGTCCAGTCGAAAGCGAACCTGGCCCTCGCTCTCCTGAAGAACGGTAAATTCCAGGAAGCCGCGTCGCTGATAAACGACATCGCGCTTACAGACCTGAATTCGGCCGGACGCCTGGCCGCCGAACTGCCCGGCGATTCGGCGGTGAAATTGCTGGAAGCCACACGGCAGCACAGGACCGCCTCTCCCGCGCCAAGGCCGCGCCCGGCAGCTAAAACTCCCGCGCAGCGCCCGCAAAACCCGGCACAGCCGGAGCCAAGTCCGGCAATACCGTCTCAAGCCCAGGAGCTGCCGCAGGAGACCCGTGAAGCCATGGTCGTGGTTTCGCTTGAAGCCGCTTCTCCCAGAATAAGCGATCACAATACTCCCCCCAAAAAAACCGATCCTAAGCCTCCGGCTTCCGCGGAAAAGCCCGCTCGACCGGCTCCGGAACTGCAAATGGAATCACTGATGGACACCGCGAGCGCGGCGCCGATAACTACGGAAGAAACGACCAGAAAGGACGATTTTATGGGCAGGGCCTTCAAACTGGCCTCCGCCCTGGAGGACGAATTCAACAAAAAGATCTATTTTAACGCGGAAGGTTTGACAGAAGTGGAAAGAAAACTGCGCCTGACCTTTATTAAGGCGAGACAAAATCCCCAGGAAGCCATTGAAACGGTAAAAGACTGTTCGGCTTTTTTGTGCTTTCTCCTTCAGGAACGACATAAAGGCAGGCTTGTCAAGATGACCGATTTCGACCATTGGGGATGGCCGGTGGTGTTCGACTCTCCTAAACACATGGTTACATATCCGATCCAGCGCACCTGGCAGCTGCTGTGGCAGGAAACCATACCCGAACCGGGCTGGCTTATCAAATATCTGCAATACATCGAAGAGGAACTCAGGAGCGGGCACGTAGACAAGCCGGCCGGCGTCGCGGCGGTACAGGGCAAGGTACCCAGCCACCCTGAGCGCATTATAGACGTGCAAACCGAACACCGGCGCATCATGATCCTGGTTTCGACTCTGGAAGAGACCAGCTACATAGAGCTTGGCCGTTCGGGAATAGTTAAATTGGAAACCGCCCTCAGGGCTAAATTCAAACCCGACATCCCCCCGACCGCCGACGGCTGGAAGCTGCTGCGCTGTTACGGACATATCATGGCCGAAATACTGTCGAAGGATTTCAAGGCGGCCTGGTACAACACCGAGGGGAACGACGGGCTCTGGTCTATGCAGCTCCCCTGGAAGACTTTCATCTTCCCCATCGGAAAAGTTTACAAGGCCGCATCCAACCGCGAAAGCCTAAGCGAGTATTATGACGCGCTGCTGGCTGAAAAGCTGCGGGTCGAAAACGGCACGATCGCATAGATAGAAAATTTGTATTGATTTTTACGATAATTCTTTATAGACTTGACTAAGATCAGGCTACCGCCTCATAAAACCCGGCGTCATCCGCCCCGCGCATGTTGTTCGGCGCGGAGTGCGGCCGAAAAGGAGAACCTTTATGAAACTCACAACATTGATCACCGCCGCGTTGTTCTGCCTGCAACTCCCCCTGCACGCCGATTTTAAACTTCAATCCGTAACCGCCAAAGATATAAAAGACGCTGTCCAGACCGCGCCTTCCCCGGCGAGCGTTTCTTCCGCTAAAGGGTCAAAGGACTGGACTATCATGGTCTTCATGAACGGTAAGAACAACGTCGAGCCTTTCGCCCTGAACGACATGAACCGTTTTGAGACGGTAGGGTCCGGAGAGAAAGTCAACATCGTCGTCGAGCTGGGCCGTTCCAAAGGCCTTGAGAACGACACTACCGCCGACGGAGACTGGGCGGGCGTGCGCCGCTACCTGGTGGTCAAGGACGCGGACAAGGACCACATCGCTTCCCCCGTTCTGATGGACCTGGGCAATCCCGATATGGGAGATTATAAGGAAGCGGTCTCCTTCGTAAAGTGGGCCAAGGCCAATTATCCGGCCAAGCGCTATATGCTCATAATATGGGACCACGGCTGGGGCTGGATAGACCCTAAAAAGCCCGGCGAGAATCTGCTGGGCGCGGGTTCGCCCCGTTCTTTCGACCGCTTAGCGGCGGCGTACCCCTCCGCAGTTAAGCCGCTCGACGACAGCAGCGGGCAAAAAGGACCGGCCAAATCTATCTCTCACGACTTCGTAAGCGGAAACTATATAAAAACCACCGAACTCGGCAGGATCTTTGAGGAAGCGGGGCATGTGGACCTTTACGCGTCCATGGCCTGCTTCATGCAGATGGCCGAGGTAGCCTACGAAATAAAGAACGGAGTGGATGTGATCGTAGGCTCGGAGGAAGTGATCCAGCTGCCGAGCTTTAATTTCGAGGACTTTTTCACGCTGATGCTCGCCCACCCCGAAGCTTCAGCCGCGCAGGCCGGCACGAACCTCGTAGATACTTTCAAAGAAATGTATTCGCGTCCGGAATACTCCGACATGCTGGAAAAGACCAAATACGGCACGCAGCTTTCCGCCATCAGGGCTGACAAGCTGCAGGTTTTCGCGCAAAAAGCCGGAAACTGGGCCAGGCTCGCCATGCAGGTAAACGACACCGCGGCCTATAGGAAAGCCAAGACCGAGGTCGTGAGGTTCGAGATCGGCGACGAAACGACCGACCCGGATAAACAGATCTCCTTTTACGGCGACCTCGCCAATTTCGTCAAGCTGGTCGGCGACAACCTGGACGCCGCTAAGCCCGGAGCAGCGGAGCTCAAAGACGCCGGCGCGGACCTCAACGAATATATCTCCGGAGAGTTGGTCGTGAAGACCGCCGCCCTGGGCCGCGACCGCACAGGCAAGGACTATTCCGTCACGCGCGGCATCTCGATAGATATACCCGGCAAACCGGGGAATCTCATAGAGTATTATCCGACCTACGACAAGCTGGCTTTTGAAAAAGCCTCCGGCTGGTCCAAGTTCATGGCCTACCTGGAGAAGATAGAATAAAGCCGCCAAGCAGCGACATAGGGAACTCCGCCGCTACTTGACTATTTCGCTATTCTCTAATTCGCTAATATTATGTTCAGCGGTACGGCAAAACCTTACGAAGCGGGCTCTAATTTCAGGCCCGCTTTTTTATTCCTAGAACCCCGGCAGCGCCGCGCGCTTTCCGCTTTTTACGGCTACGCGAGGACCGTGGACGACATAGCCGACGACGACAACGTTGCGCCGCGGGAAAAAGAGACGGCTTTGTCGGCCTGGAGGGAGCGGATCGAAGCGCTGTTCTCCGGCGCCGCTCCGCGCGGCAGGCTCGAAGAAGAGCTGGCCTGGGCGGCCGGCGCCTTCTCTCTGAACAAAGAGCACCTGCTTCTGCTGCTGGACGGCGTGGGGATGGACGCGCGGAAAACGGAATACGCCTCTATCGAAGAGCTGAAGCCCTACATGTACCGCGTCGCGTCCGCGGTCGGCCTTACGGCGCTGGAGATCTTCGGCTGGCGCGGCGACGGCGCCGGGGCCTACGCCGAGAATCTGGGATACGCAGTACAGCTCACCAATATCATTCGCGACGTTTTCGAAGACGCCCGCTCGGGCCGGATATATATTCCGCAGGAAGACCTGAAGGAATTCGGCTGCGACCCGGCGGCCTTTAAAAATTTCATTTACCCGGATAATTTTATAGAATTAATGAAGTTCGAGACCGCGAGGGCGCGCGGTTTTTACGACAGAGCGAGAGAATTTTCAAGGGCCCGGAGCCCGGAAAAGAACGAACTTTTAAGCGCGTTCATCATGGGCCAGCTTTATTCGGATCTCCTGGACAAGATGGAAGCGCGGGAGTTCAGAACGGCGGGACCTCGCATACGCCTGAATTTATTTGAAAAGATCCGGGCCGTATACAGGGCCCGAAAACAAGTAACGGCTAACACTAGTGTAGTGTAACAGTAAGCCGGCAGGCTAGCAGGCTTTAAAAAGCATACCGGCTTACCGGCATACACGCATACCAGCTATCAGGAGTCTAACATGCTGAAATCAGATTCGTGGATCCGGAAGATGTGTCTCGAGGAAAAAATGATCTCGCCTTTCGCGGAGAAGCTCGTCGCCAGGAACAAGGTTTCTTACGGCCTTTCTTCTTACGGTTACGATATCCGCGTATCCGACGAGTATAAAGTTTTCACAGATGTCCACAACTGTCTGGTGGACCCCAAGAACTTCAGTCCTAAATCCTTCGTAGACCTTAAAGCGTCCTATTGCATCGTGCCTGCGCATTCCTTCGCTCTGGCCCGGTCCGTAGAATATTTCAGGATACCGCGCAATGTGATCGGTCTGTGCATAGGCAAGAGCACCTACGCCCGCTGCGGCATCGTGGTCAATATCACCCCGCTAGAACCGGAATGGGAAGGGCATCTGACACTTGAGATCTCCAACACCACCCCCTTGCCCGCCAAGATCTATTCCAACGAGGGAATAGCCCAACTGGTGTTCATAGAATCAGACCAGGTATGCGAAGTTTCCTACAAGGACAGAAAAGGGAAATACCAGTCCCAGCGCGGGGTAACCCTGCCGAGGATATACAAAAAATAATGCGCTTTAAGCTCACCGCCCCGTGTATACTGCTGCAAGCAGCCCTTTTTACGGTCCAAGGCCCGGCAGCGGCCGGCGGGACACGGGCTCCGCGGAAAGCGGCCGCCGAGACCGACGCCCTCCGGGAGGCGTCCGGCTATTACCTGCGCGGCTCTGCGGGGAAAGCGCTCGAGATCTGTCTGTCCGCTCTGGACAAAAAACCGGACGATGAAGGCCTGTACGCGTACGCCCTGGAAATACTTCCCGACGGGCCATCAAAGCAGGCCTCGGCTTTGCGCGCGATAACGGAAAAAGCCTCCGCCGGCAAGGCTGATAAATATATTTATTACCTGGGCTTCTGCAAACTCTTCAGGGGCGCGGGGCAGCTGCCCCAGGCCCTGTCCAACTGCAAAAAAGCGAGAGTGCTGGAACCTACCTTATTCCCGGTCTATCGCGAACTGGGCCTGACCTACTCCGCAAGCGGCGACAGCGCGAGAGCCGTGGAGACTCTGGCCCAGGGCGTGGAAATTTCGTCGGACAATTACAAATCTTATTATTATCTGGCCGCCGAATACGAAAGGACCCGGAACTATGCGGCCGCCCTCAAAAATTACCGGAAAGCGCTGGGAGCGCTCGGTACCGACAGGGATCTTGACGCCGGGACATATTACGGCCTTATCAGGGGCAAAGTTAAAAAGCTGGCGGCCATGCCCGCAATAAAACCCGCCCCCTCCAAAGCCGCCGCTTCCGTAAAACGCCACGCCGGGGCCGCCCCCGGCGGAAGGGCCGCGCACGCCGTCCCGGTAGAAAGTTATGAAGTCTGCTCTAAAGAAGCGGAAGTACTGAAAGCCAGCGGCACGGTCTCCGCGATAGAAAATAAGCTGGCTGCCTGCGAAGCGCTGGCTCCGCTGGAGCCGCAGACGAAGATAGACCGGGCGGGATATCTTACGCGCCTGGGGAAATACGAACGGGCGGCCGAGGAATACGAGAAAGCGGCCGCGCTGCTCGCCCCGAAGGATCTCATGACCGCGTTTTGCCATCTTAAGACCGCCGACCTGTATTTAAAACTTAACGATATCCCCGACGCCGTACGGTACTACACAAAAGCCCTGGAAATAAACAAGAGCGACCTGAACGCCATGCTGGGACTGGCGGCGGCCTCGGAAGCAAGATCCGACTATAAGACCGCGGGCGAGCTCTACACGCGGGTGCTGAAAGCGGAGCCGTCCAACGCGAAAGCGCGAGAACGCCTGGATGAGATAACTTTCAACCTTCTTTCCCCCGGCCAGCTGCTGGAAGAACTGCGCGGCCGCGGGGCGGCAGATGAAGGGAAGCTCGCCGCGACACCCGACGACCTGAAGCTGCTCAAGCTCATGCGCGCGGCGGAGCGCAACGGAGCAGTGGACTACCTGCGGTCCAAGACCGCTTACACTAACGGCCTGATACTGGAGAAGCGGGAACAGGAGCAGCTCCGGCTCTGCCTCACGCTGTCCGGTTTTAAAAGCTATCAGAATTACCTTACCCGCGACGCCGTCGCTTTTTTTGAGAAGAAGGGGATAGATCTGCGCGACATCTTCACCCTGCGCGACCTGAGGGGGCGGCCGATGTTCGAGCCGGGCGGCCGCCTTACGGAAGAAGGCATGCAGGCGTACTGGCAGGCGCAGACCGGCGAAAAGACCTGGCTTATCCATTATGAAGCCGTTCCTTCTCCTGAAGTGGAAAAGCTCACCGCCGAAGCCGAGAAGATGTTAAAAGCCGGCTTCAGGGAGATCTCGGAGGCCGAATACCTGTGGCTCATGAAAGTGACCGATTGCCCCGACGATGTGCTCCGAACCGCGCCCTGCGATATAAGAATTATAAAAATGCAGCCGGCCGCTAAATATTTTCTGTGCTATTCCCCGCCGCCGGTATGTTCCGGCGAGTCGGCCAAGCTGGCGACCTATGTAGAGCGATATCGGGCCGGCGACACGGAAATATCGGAACAGACCAGAAGCACGGCTTTTTTCGGCACCGGCGGGATAGCTAAAAAGCGCTTCTGCTACCAGGGGAAGATCTGGTACGGCGACTAGTCCGTCCGCGCGCCGTTTTTTTCAACAGCGGACACGGCCATTAAAAACGCGATAGTTTTCAGCCTCGGTCAGGAAAACCTATGCCTAATCCCATCAGCCATACCAGGGAATACCGGACGCGCCGTTTTTTGAACTGGTTCCCTCTGGGCCTTACCTACGCGACCTTTTACATGGGCCGCTACAACCTGAACGTCGCCGGCAAGACGATGATGGACGCCTTCCACCTCAACAAGGCGGAATTCGGCATCATCGCCACGGCCGGCTTCTGGACGTACGCTCTTTCGGTGGCCTTCAACGGGCCGCTGGCCGACCGGATAGGCGGCAAAAAAGCCATACTTATCGGCGCGGCCGGCGCGGCCCTGTTGAAC
>Ga0118677_10005335_pt1 | contig 22562 bp, 13 predicted proteins | sample AliMusrvi5mmetaG_FD_86154 | JGI IMG/M metagenome (GOLD analysis project Ga0118677, IMG submission 86154)
ACACATGGCAGAGCCACACGGCGATGAGGCAGAGAATGAGGCTGGCAACCGCGTTGGCACCGGGATGCAACCATTCGCCGTCGCGGGCCAGCGAGAGGGTTTGCAGACTGAACGAGGAAAACGTGGTGTAGCCTCCCAACACGCCGGACATCACGAACTGTCGGCCGCTGCCGCTGACAAACACCCGCCCTCCCGGTTCGGTGAGCGTCGCGAAAAAACCGATCAGGAAGGATCCGGTGACGTTGACCACCAGGGTGCCCCAAGGGAAAGTCTCGCCCCAGTGGTGCGCCGCATAGCCGGAAAGCGCAAAGCGTGCCAAGCCGCCGAGGCCGCTACCGAGTGCCACCAGAAGGTAAATGCTCATGAGAACTATTGATCGCCGGAGTTGCGGCGGGACTCATCAGCGCCGGATCGCGGCGGTCGCTTGTTCCCGCGGGCCGGAGCTGATCACATCCGTTGCCGCCGCCAAGATGCCGGCTGCCCGCCACTTGGCAAGCCTTTCCGTGACGCTTAACCCGCGAGATAGCCGCTGAGGGAATCGCGCAGGGTGGTGCGGGCCCGGAACAGCAGACTCTTGACGGCGGAAACGGACAGGCCGAGCACGGCGGCGATTTCCTCGTAAGGCATTTGCTCATAGCGGCGCAGGACGACGGCCATGCGCTGGGCTTCCGGCAGGGCGGCGATGGCGGCATCCACGGCCTCTTGGAGTTCGGCCTGAAGCAATTCGGAGTCGGGTTGGCGATCCGGGTTCGCCTCAATCTCGAGGTGGGAGGATTCGCCGCGTTCGTCGCTCGAGACTTCTTTGCGGCGGCTGCGGCGGCGACTTTCGTTGAACACCAAATTGCGCGTGATGGTGAAAAGATAGGTCGTGAATTTCGCATCCGGCCGATAGCCGTTGGCATGGCGCCAGAGACGAAGGAACACCTGCTGGGAGATGTCTTCCGCTTCCGAGGCGTTGCCAAGCATTTTGGCAACTGTGCCGACCACCGCGTCCTGGTGTCGCTCGACCAAGGTCCGAAATGCCGCATGATCGCCCGCGCCGATGCGAGCCATCAGGGCGACATCAAGCGCGTTGTCATCGGTCTGGGATGGCGTGGGATGAGCCTCCATCGTGAGGATTGGGGGGCGGGAAAAGGCTGCCGCCCTGAGTATGACGGCATGGAACTGGAAAATCCAAGGGAACTTGCGGGGCCAGTGTGATAAATGTTCGGACAAACGACGGGCGGCGATGCGGAAGGGCGCGAATCACGGTCAAAGGTCGGCGGCACGGGCCCAGGCCTCGATTTCCGGGTCGAGAGCGACCTCGTCGAGGATATCGCGGGCCCAGGCTTCGCGGGGTGCGAGGTGGTCGAGCAGGCGCCAGGCGAGGACTTGGAGGGCGGGGAAATCGCTCCACACCGCTTCGGCGAGGCAGCGCCATTCCCGGCCATTGAGGGTCTGCGGATGTTGGATGGCCGCGTGGCAGGCTTCCGAAAGCAGCAGCGTGCGGTCCAAGTCCGGAACCTCCCCCACCGGCGGCACCTCGTAGGCCCGCAGCGCCACCCCGGCGACCCCGGTCAGTTCGCAGCGGGACTTGGCACGCCGCGCAAGGTCCTTGCCGAGGCCTTGCAGCAGCATCCGGCGCAGTTGATGGATCTCATATCCTTTCGCCATGACAAGGGGTGTGACAAATAAGGACCGATGCCGCTCAGAGCTTGCGCATTTCATCCTCAAGCCGCTCCGCCAGCCATTGTTTGATCATCGACTGGTAGTTGAGAAAGCGCGAACGGGCGATGCGCTTGATGCGCGATAACATCCGCGGATCAAAGCGCAGCGTGATGGTGGTCGATTCGCGTGCATTGGCCTCATGCACCGAGGTGGCCATGAGCCGACTGTCCATCTCATGGTTTTCCCAAAAACTGGCTTCGTCCGCCTCATCGGCGAAATCGGGGATATCGGACCAACGGGTGATGGTTTGCATGGGAAGGGCTGGGTCAGCGGAATTCGGCATATTTACGGTCGTAGAAGCGTTGTTCATTCTCGGTCATGTCACGGGCGGCAACGACACGGATGACTTTGCCATCGGTCCAGAAGGCCACCAGCAGGTAGCGGTCGGCCACGGTGCGACCCAGCGCGTAATAGCGCGAGGCGCCGTCCGCGCGTTCGTTGTCAGGCAAGAAGCGGACGCCAAACGGATCCTCGAGCGCTTCCTCAAGCTCGCGGGGTTTGATGTTGCGGAGGTCGAATTGAACGTCGATAAGGTCGAGTTCCATGCGCCAAGGATGAGGGAGAAGAGCGAAAAGCGCAATACTTAGTTCTCAAACCCGGAATCGGGGGTTCACAGTGATGGCCTGTAGCCCTCGGCGGTAAGAATCATGGGCCTGCCCGTTCACCCAAACACGCGGCGAGCGGAATTGTTTCAACATTTTTCTTGCGTATGGCGGAAGCAGGACTAGCGTTTCGGATTGAGGATGGTCTCGTGGCGGGGCTATCTGAGTCGCTTCCGTCCCATGTCCGCTCTCCTCTATCTGCTGCCTCTCGGATTGATTTTTGACTTGGTGGGTTATATGCCACCGGCGCTGCGGTTGTTCCTGATCTACGGGTTGCTGGCGCTGCCGCTTTGCCTCAAGCCGTCGAGGCAGACGGGATGGCTGGCGCTGGCGCTCGGGGCGATCATGGTGTTGCGTGCGGCCTTGCCGGTGCCGGCGGTGGCGGAGATGGTGTTGTTCCTGTTGGTCCACCTGGCGATTTGGACGGTGGTGGCGCCGGTGCCGCGGGCGCTGCGTTTGGGGGTGGTGGTGTACGCGTTCGTGTACCTGTTGCTGTTTGTTTCGCCGCTCGGGCATCCGGCGCTGGAACTGCTGACGGCGGCGGGCAACAACGCCGCGCACTGGATTGCCAGCCAGGCCTGCAACCTCGTCGCTCCGGCATACGTTGAGACGTTAGTGCCGCCCTTCAATCTCGGGCCCACCTATCTGAATATCGGCGGCTTGCTGTTGTTCGTGGTGCTGTCGGTGTTCAGTTGGGATGGCACGCGGGTGGCGCTGTTGCGGAGCGCGAGTTTCCTGTTGGTCGCGTTGTTGCTCAACGCGCTGGCGGCGGTGCTGCTGCTCAACAAGGTGGATTTTGCCGCGGATTTCGCCTGGACGCTCAAATTCCGCGATTCGATGGGTTTGATGGATCTGTGGAAACGCATGCAGGGGATGGCGGTCATTGTGTTTCCGGCGTTCGTGTTTTTGGCGCAGTTACTGGCCTATCTGATTCTCCATTACGCCAAAGCACCACAGTCTGATGCCGCCGCCGACGCCTTGCCGGGATGGGCCGCACTGAAAGATGAACTGGCAACGGGCAAACGGCAGATCGCGGTGGCCGCAGTGGCGGTGTTGGCGGTGCTGGCGATGGCTCCCCCGACGACGTGGCGGCACCCGGATGCCTGCGACCTGATCTTTGTGGAGCGGGGGGTGGTGAGCTTCACCAAGCCCGACTACACGCGCTTCGGCGAGTATGCCGGCGGGATGTTCGGGATGTTGCCCGAATACGCGCGCATGTTCGGCTGCAAGGCGGAGGTGGTCAAGGATGTCCCGGCGACCCTGGATCCGGGAAAAACCCTGGTGCTGACCAACCTCGACTTTGATTTCGGCAAGGAAACCCGCCAGCGGATTTGGGACTTCGTGGACCATGGCGGCAAGCTGTGGGTGATCGGCGACCACACCTTTATCAAGGAGGAAAAGAACCCTGACGGCACCTACAAGAAAGGCATCAATCATCTCAACGAGATGCTGGCACCGACCCATATCTCATTCAACAACGACTCGGCGCAGTTTTTCCCGCAGGGCTGGTTCAATTCCTATCGGTTTCCGCAGGGCACGCCGTTTTCCGGGCTGCACGATGATGACGAGAACCGGCCGGGCATCTTGGTGGGTGCGTCGCTCAAGTTGGAGGTTCCGGCGCAGCCCTTGGTGTTCGGGCGCTTTGCCTATGCCGACCTGGGACTGGACACACCGAAAAAGGATACCGGCTATATTGGTGATTTCAAGTATCAGCCGCGCGAGCGACTAGGCGATTTGGTGCTGGTGGCGGGTGAACGCCACGGCCTGGGGCGGGTGCTGGTGTTTGGCGACACCTCGAGTTTTTTCAACAACAATCTGGGGCGCTCCTACGAGTTGCTGCGCGCCAGCCTCGGGTGGCTGGGCGAGTCCAACGCCTGGTTGTTCCCCGCGAGCATCGCCGGCCGGTGGATCGCGGCGGTCCTGGTGCTGGGTTTGGTGGTGCTGGCATTCCTGTGGCGGGCGATGCCGGTCGCCGCGGCGGCCTTGTGCGGTGCCGGATTGGTGGCGGCGCTGACCCACGGGACGGGCGCACGACTGGCGTTTGACGCGGGATTTTGCCGGGAGCATTTGGCGCTCATTGATTTTTCGCATCAACCGAATGCCTCCAAGCACTCGGCCATGAATACCGGGTTGCACGGGGTGGCGATCAACCTGATGCGCCATGACTTGCTGCCCATCGACGCCAACGTGTGGGATCCGGCGACCCTCGACCTGGCGGGTTACGTGATTTTGAACGCGCCGCGGCAGCCGTTTTCGTCCGGCGAACGGCGCGAGCTGATGGGTTTCATGGAGCGCGGCGGCATGGTGATCGTCGGTTGCGGCTTCCTGGATGCGGCGGGGAGCCGCAGCTTGCTCGAACCGCTGGGCTGCCGGATCGGCAACGTGCCGCTGGGTCGCTTCTTTGATCGTCCGGCGTTCGGGCAACCGGTGTCGTTCATGAGCGCCTGGCCGCTCGACAAGAAGCCGGACAACGCCAAGGTGCTCTGCGCCACCCCGGACAATCAGCCGCTGATGGTATCGGTGCCGGTGGGCAAGGGCCAACTGGTGGTCATTGGCGACTCGGAATTTCTGCACAACAGCAACGTCGAGGGACACAAGAACCACGATCCGGCCAACACCACGTTCCTCAAGAACCTATTCGATTCCAACACCCGATGATTTTCCTCTCCATCCTGGCAAAGACCTTCGCGCTGGCATTGGTGCGGCTCCATCCGTGGCTGGCCGGCGCATTTTGGGCGGGCGGTGCGGGACTGGACTGGTGGGTGACCCGCAAGGCGCTTGCCGGCGCGAGCCCCGCCAAAGTGCTGGGAAACCTGGCCTTGTTCCAGCTAGCCGCCGTGGTGGTGGGGTGGGCGGCGCTTGGCGCGGGCGATTACGCGGCGATTCGTTGGAAGGAGGGCATTCCGGTGTTAGCCAGTTTGGTGGGAGGCTTGCTCAGGCTCACGGGGCTCTCGGTGGGGACCCACGGCGGGTTGATCCATCTGACGACGATGGCCGGGCCGCTGGAGTTCGCGGCCTCGATCGACCGGATGGGATTGAAGGTGCCGTGGCTGTTCCTGGTGCTCGGCGGGGTGTGGCTGTGCTGGGTGGAAGCCACAGTCCAGGGCGTGCTGCGCAAGCTTGGAATCCTCGCGGGCATTCTGCTGGCGGTGGTGGTGGTTTTCTCCACTTGCCATGTTCTGCTTGCCTTGGGCTTGTTCGACTTTGTCGGCTACGAAACCGAGGAACTGCCCTACCGTCCGTTCATGGAGCACGCGGGGGCCTGGCCGGTCCTGGACCAAACGGCGGGGCTGAAGGTGGGCCTGCAAGGCCTGCTGGAGGGCTATGGGAAACGCGGGCTGTTGTCGCTCGTGTTTGATGGAGTATGGGCGTATCTGCCGTTCCTGCTGGCGGCCGGGGTGTTGCTCGGGCGCTTCCTCGCACCACCGGCCTTGTCGCTCGCTGCGTCGGCCCCGTTGCCGCGCGCCTTGCGCTGGGTTGCCGCCCCGGTCCTGCTGGGGCTCCTCGGCATCGCTTGCTGGGAACCGCTTGGAACCCCCAAGACCGGCAAGGTGGTCATTTGCACCTATCACACCCAGTGGTCGCCCACCGCCCGGCCCTATGACCGCGAGTGGTATGGTGCGGACTCCGGATACAACTACGCTTGCATGAAACGGTTCCTGGAATTGTTCTATCCGGTGGAGGAGGCGCGCGGCCCGCTGCTGGCCAAGGATCTGGAAGGGGCCAGCAGTCTGGTGATTTATCTTCCCGACCGGCAGTTCAGCAAAGACGAGATCAAGGCGATCCAGGACTTCGTCCGCAACGGTGGCGGGTTGTTTGTCATCGGCGATCACACCAATGTGTTCGGCTCCGCCTCGCACATCAACGAGTTGTGTGAGCCGTTCGGCTTCCAATACAGGGATGACGTGCTGTTCGACATCGACGAGGATTTTCATCAGATGATGTACCCGCCGCAATGTCCGTCGCAGTTCTGGCACGGCATGTCGTTGTTCAAACTGCGGGGCCCGACGTCGATCCGTCCGACCGACTGGTCCACCCGCTGCACCTATCAGGTGGGGCATTCGAAAGGGGTGCGGGCGATCTACTCGGTGAACAATTTCTATCCGCCGCCCCACGACGATCCGAAGATGTCAACCGGCACGTTTTGCGTGTCGGCCACCTCGCATTACGGGCGCGGACGGGTGGTGGCATGGGCCGACAGCACGGTGTTTTCCAACTTCGAGATTTTCTATCCGGGCAAGTATGAGTTCTTGCTCAACACCTTCAACTGGCTCAACCACCAGGATGATGCGCTTGGCGGAGTGCTGCGGCGGATCCTGCCGACCCTCGTGCTGGCCGGTCTGGCGGCATTCCTCGCGTGGCGCCGCGAGCCGCGGGTGTGGCTGGTGACCGTGGTGGTGGCGCTGGCCTGCCTCGGGGTGGCCCGCTCGGTGAGCTTGTGGCAGGAACAGCGGCAGGCGACGTTCCCCAAGTTGATCCATCCCAGCGACTGGGTCATGTTCGGAGCCAAGGCCAAGGATCCGGGTTACAACCTGTGCAACTTTGTCAGCACCGAACCTTACGACCAGCGCTACGACGTGTTCATCCAGTGGGTGCTGCGAACCGGGGCGTACTCCGGATTTGATTTGTTAGACAAGGGTTCGAGCAACGGTCTTTACGAGCACCTGCGTGAGTCGGATCAGACTCAAACCGCGTGCGCCTTCATTGTGCGCAAGCCGGCCGACCTCAAGCAATTGAAGGAGGTGGCGGCGATACCCGCGCGGGCCAAGGATCCGCTGTTGCTGATGTTCTCCAAGACGATAACAGCGGCGCAAGCGGTGGAGAGCCTCAAACAATCCAGGCTGGTGACGAACGCCGAGGCGTTGGCGCGGATCGCGGAGGCGTGGCCGGACAAAGAGGTGGTCGTCAACGACGGCGAGCGTCGCGTGATGGTGGTGGCGGGAGCCGAGCGCTATAGCGACCAAGCGATGGGGATAAGCGAAAAGGTGGTGCCCGACGCCGGGCAACGGGCGCTTTTCAACCAAGCCTTCGGGGTCATCGACCGTTTGTTCGGGCGGGTTGCCAGCGGGGGGAAATGAGTTATATTGGTGACCAACCGCAGAATCCAAAACGATGTCAGATGAATCCAAAGGGACCCAGAGCTTCATGGCCGCAATGACGTGGCTGATGCCTGCGGCGGTGGCCGGGGTGGCCGTCGCGGGAGTGATCTCGTACGTCCGTTCGGAGGAAACGCAAGTTGCAGGCGGCTCCCCGCTTTACGGCAAGGCGGTGCATGAGGCGCTTGATGGGCTCAAGAATCCCGCTGCCAAGCCGGCCCCCGACGCAAGAACACCGCTGCCGGCAGGGCTTTCGCCGGACGACTACTATTGGTGCGAGAAATGCAAAGCCTATCACCCGAAACAAGCCGCCCAGGGACAACCAGCCGGGGTGGTGCCGCCACCAGTGGCAGGGAGCAGTCCGGCCCAAGCGGTCGTCGTGCCAGGCACCCAAGCGGCAGTTCAAGCGAGCGAAGTGATTCCGCCGCTGCCGGCGGGATTGTCGCCCAATGATTACTACTGGTGCGCGAATTGCAAAGCCTATCACCCGCGGCAAGCCGCGCCGGGCCAGCCCGCCGACACGGTCCATTCGCCGCCTGCAGGAACTGCCCCGGCGATGCCCGTGGCGCAGCCGAACGAAGCCATCCCGCCGCTCCCGGCGGGGCTTGCAGCGGCGGATTATTATTGGTGCCCGAACTGCAAGGCCTATCACCCGCGCCAGCCCGCCTCGGGCGTTTCTCCAGACGGAATTCCCTACCGGCTGGAGCCGCCGCCAGCCGTCCCTGCGCCTGCGCCCGCGCCCGTTTCTCCCGTCACTCCCCCTCCCGTTGCTCCCCTTGCTCCGGTTGCTCCGGCCGCTCCGGGGACAGCGCCGCCGGCTGCACCCGCACCAGCGACCAGTCCGGCGCCGGAAACCAGCGGCCAATAGCTCCCCAAGGAGGGTGGGCATTCCCTGCCCATCGGCCCATGATGAGCCAATGAGTGGAGGCAGACCGCTCGCCATGGTCCCCTCCTGGTTGTGGGCGATTCGGAGATCGCCCCTCCGCGCGCCGATGAGAAAATGGCTTGGCACCGGTGGGTGCCAAGCCAATGCGAGCTTGGAATCAATGTGGGTTAATCAAATGAACCTTGCTCTGGAGGGTTCGTTCAGGGGCACACACCGGTGGCATCCGGGCATTGCGTATGAGACGACGGACAGGCCGTGGGCGTGACCGGAGAGATGGTCGGGCCGCACGCCGTCGAGGTCGGGCACTGGGTGGTTACCACGGGGCACACAGTGGCGGTCGGCAGACACTCGGTCGGCGTGTTCGGAGTCATGGTCGGGCCGCATTTGCCTGCAACCACCGGGCACTGGGTGTTGAGCACTGGACACACGGTGGTTTGTTGCGGGTAGATCGTCGGCCCGCAGTTGAGCCCCGGAGTCGGGCATTCAGTGGTATTCGCCGAGCACACGGTGGATTGGAGCGGGCATTGCGTCTGAGCCGCCGGGCATTGGGTGGTTACCTGCGGATAGATGGTCGGGCCGCAGGCCGTCGAGGTCGGGCACTGGGTGGTGACCACCGGACACTGGGTGGCTACTTGCGGATAGAAGGTTGGTCCGCAGTTCAACCCCGGAGTCGGGCACTCGGTGGTATTTGTCGAGCACACGGTGGCTTGCAGCGGGCACTGGGTGGTCAGCACCGGGCAGGTCGTGGCTTGCAGCGGGCACTGGGTGCTGGACGCCGGGCAGGTCGTGGAGTGCACCGGGCACTGGGTGGTTACCTGCGGATAGATCGTCGGTCCGCAGTTGAGCCCCGGAGTCGGGCATTCCGTGGAATTTGCCGAGCACACGGTGGCTTGAAGCGGGCATTGGGTGCTGGCCGCCGGGCACGTGGTCGACTGCACCGGGCACACGGTGGTTTGTTGCGGGAAGATGGTCGGGCCGCACGCCGAGTTAACCGGGCACTGGGTGGTGACCACCGGGCACACGGTCGCGACCGGGTTGGTCGGGCATTGCGTCGGAACCCCCGCGTAGATGGTGGGTTGACCACAGGCGACGGGATCCGCCGGGCATTGGGTGGTGATCAGCGGACACGTGGTGGACTGCACCGGGCATTCGGTGGTGAGCACCGGGCAGGTGGTCGACTTGACCGGGCAAGTGGTGGACTGCACCGGGCAGGTGGTGGATTGCACCGGGCAAGTGGTGGATTGCACCGGGCAGGAGGTCGACTTGACCGGGCATTGGGTTTGGGCCAGCGGGCAAACGGTGGGTTGTTGCGGATAGATGGTCGGACCGCAAGCGCTCGACACCGGGCAATAGGTCGTTTGCGGCGGGCACTGGGTCTGCTGGACCGGGCAGATGGTAATGTCACTCGTACCGCTCGGGCACACCGTTGGGTGGGTGGCGTCCGGGCAGGTTGTCACCTGCGTGGCGCACACCGTGACCGCGCCCGAGCACTGGGTGGTGGTCGTTGAGCAAGTCGTTGCCGCGCTCGAGCACTGGGTGGGGACGAGCGGACAAGTGGTCGTGGTGACGGGGCATTGGGTGTCCAGCACCGGACAGATGGTGCTGGTGGCCGGGCATTGCGTTGGCACATCATGCGGGCACTGCGTGGTTTGGAGCGGACAGGTGGTCGGATTGATCGGGCACTGGGTGGTGGTGGCCGGGCAGGCGGTTTGTTTGACCGGGCACTGGGTGGCCACAGCCGGGCAGGCAGTTGCCACCTGGGGGCAGAAGGTGGTCGCTCCAGCCGAGCATTCGGTTGCAGTATGGGTGCATTGGGTCGGGATATTGACGCAATCAGTCACCGTTGCCGGGCATTGGGTCGTCACTTGCGGGCAACTGGTGGATTGCGCCGGGCACTGGGTGGCGAGGCTCACACAGGTGGTGACGGAGGCCGGGCACTGGGTCTGAATGACCGGGCATTCGGTTGAAGTCGCCGGGCATTGGGTGGACTGGGTCGGACAAGTGGTCGATGCCGTCGGGCAGGAGGTGGTCGCCACCGGGCACTGGGTGGTCACCGCAGTGCTCGGGCATTGGGTCGTGGTTGCCGGGCAAACGGTCGCCGTGCCGGTGGGACAGACGGTTTGCTGGATCGGGCATTGGGTGGTGGTGGTGGAATCCGGGCAGTGGGTGACTTCAGCCGGGCACTTGGTGGGGCTGACCGGGCAAACCGTGGGGCTGGCCGGGCAATAAGTGGCACCGCTGGACGGGCACTGGGTTTCCTGGACCGGGCATTGGGTCGCAACCGTCACCTCGGGGCAGAGGGTGGCGATAATCGGGCACTTGGTGGGGTTCTGCGGGCAGGTGGTGGCCAAGGCCGGGCACTCCGTCTGCACACTCGGGCAGGATGTCTGCCTTTGCGGGCAGGTGGTGGTCGTCCCATCGGCGGGCGGACAAACGGTCGGCGTGTATGGGCAACTCGTCGCGACGGCCGGGCAGGCGGTCGTTTGCGCCGGGCATTGGGTGCTCACGGCCGGGCAAATGGTAACTCCGCCCGTCGCATCACTGAAGCACTGGGTGGTCACGGCCGGGCAGTTGGTTTGGGCGATCGGGCACTGGGTGGTGACCTGCGGGCAGACCGTGGTTTGCAGCGGGCACTGGGTGGGCGTGGCCGGGCAATTCGTCGTGCTCGTCGGGCACGCGGTGAAGGTCTTCGGGCACTCGGTCGGAGTGGCCGGACAGAACGTGGCGCCTTGCGGACAAGTGGTTTGCTGGACCGGGCAGACGGTCTGCGAGGCCGCGTCGAGCGGACACACGGTGGTCACCGCCGGGCATTGCGTTTCATGCGCCGGGCACTGGGTGGTGACCGTGTCGGTGGTGCAGATTGTGGGCTGGGCCGGGCATTTCGTCGGATCATTCGGCGGGCACTGGGTCGGCACGCTCGGGCAACTCGTGGTGACGGTTGGGCATGAGGTAGCCACGGTAGCCGGGCAGGTGGTTGGGATCTGCGGCAAGTAGGTATAACCGCAATTTGTTCCAGCCACCGCGCAGTAGGTTGGCACTTGCGGGCAGGTGGTGTCGGTGGTTACCGGGCAGTGGGTCACCTCAGACGTGCATTGGGTGAGGAGGACCGGACAGGTGGTACTCTGCGCCGGGCATGTGGTCTGGGCCGCCGGACAGAAAGTCGATACCGTCGGGCAGGCGGTGGCCTTTTCCGGGCAGGTCGTCGGGGTCGGCGTGGCGGGACAGATGGTCGGATAGGACGGGCACTTGGTTTGCGACGCGGGGCAGAAGGTGGCCTTGCTCGGGCACTGGGTTGGCACTGACGGGCAGATGGTGGCACCGGTTGGATCGGGGCAGAGTGTTTGCTGGCCGGTGCAAGTGGTGATGCTCTGGGTGCAAACGGTGGTCTCCAGCGGGCACTGAGTGGACTGGATCGGGCAGGTGGTTTGCTGGACGGGGCAGACGGTGGCACCAGTGGACCCCGGGCACACGGTGTCAAGCACCGGGCAGATGGTGTACACCTTCGGGCATTGGGTGGCAGCGGCCGGGCAATTGGTGGGAACCAGCGGGCAGTTGGTGGTTTGGCTCGGACATACCGTGGTTTGAGTTGGGCACTGGGTGATGGCGCCATTCAAGGGACAAACCGTCGGCTGCTGGTTGCACTGGGTGGCCGTATTTGCCGGGCACTGGGTAAACACCTGAGGGAAGATGGTGATGCAGTCGGTGCCTGCCGTGGGACACCAGGTGGCCGCTTGCGGGCAGGTGGTGGTAGTGTTCACCGGGCACTGGGTGGCCACTTGCGGGCAAACCGTCTGGACTTTCGGGCATTCCGTCGGGGTGACCACCTGCGGGCAAACCGTCGCGGTGATCGGGCATTGGGTTTGGACGGACGGGCAAAGGGTGGGATGCTGCGGGGAATAGGTGGGATTGCAATCGACATTCACCGGGCATTGGGTGACCACCACGGGGCAGTTGGTCTGCAATCCCGAGCACTGCGTGACGGTCGTATGGGAGCATTGCGTCGCGGTTCCCATGGTGGCCGGGCAGACGGTGAGAACTTGCGGGCACTGGGTTTGTTGCTGCGGACATTGGGTTTGTACCATCACATCCGGGCAGGTCGTTGGCACCACCGGACAGGCGGTGGTTTTCACCGGGCACACCGTCGCTTGAAGCGTTGACGGGCACAAGGTTGACAGCACCGGGCACTGGGTTTGTTTGCTAGGGCACTGGGTGGGCAGAGTGGGGCAGGAAGTCGCACCTCCGGGGCAAGCCGTGAGCTGGGTGATGCAGAGGGTGACTTCCACCGGGCACTTGGTGATGATCTGCGGGCAGGCGGTCTGGAGGGAGGGGCAGGCCGTATGATTGACCGGACAGACGGTGGCCACGTTCGCCGGACAGACGGTGGCTTGAGTCGGGCACTGGGTCAGGTTTTTCGGGCAGGAGGTGGGCTGGATCGGGCAGACGGTGATGACCGAGGCGCAGTTGGTGGCCGCTAGCGGACACTGGGTGATGACGCCGCCGCAGAAGGTTGACAGGGCTTGGATTTTGGCAGAGCAGGTGGTCGCTTGGATCGGACAGGAGGTGGCCACGGTCGGACACTGGGTCAGGGTCGCCACACACTGGGTCAACTGCTTGGGACACTGGGTCACAAGCGCGCGCGCCGGGCACACCGTGGCGAGGCCAGCGGTGCATGTCGTGGCGGTGGCCGGACAGGTCGTTTGGGCGACCGGACAGCCGGTCGCGGCCTGCGGGAAAATGGTCGGTTGCACCGCTTGGGCGGTCTGGACCATGCGCAAGATGCGGCTCTTGGGGGTGGGATCGCCGGGAATTTGCACAAAGGCGACGCGCTTGCCGGCATTGTAAAACTGCTGGTTGTTGGGAATGGGGATCCACTGCTGGCTCGTCTCGTCGAAGTACTCCGGATAGTAAAAGGCGTCTTCGGCGGCGTCGAAACTGAGTTGGACGGCAGGCGGCGATGCATCATCGATGGCGAGCTTGAAATCCGCAGTGCCGTCCGGATTGGCATAAGACTGGAGCCAGACTAAACCGCCGATGCAGACGCCAACGATCACAAGGAGGCGCGCGATTAGGGGTCGCAGACCCCGCAGATTTTGTTGAAATGACATGGTTGTGTTTTTCTATCAATGTGGGTTTGGCGCGGAAAACGGGCCGTTGACGCGACCCATTCCATCAAAACAAAACGCAACAATTGCGATTTCGGACGGCAATGCAAGAAAAAAATATCACTAATTTTAAAATCCTTGATTTTCCTTGGAAAAATTCGTTGCGAGCCGGGGTCATCCGCAGGGTGAGGTGTTGGGAGCGGCAGAGTCTTGCGCATCCTCCTCACCTCGCAGCGCCTGCGCAGCGACTTCGACTTGGCGTCACTCGGATTGTCGCGGTTCCCCTCAAAACAGGTCAGCCGGTGGCTCGCGCCACCGGCTGACCGCCATGATTGCGTCAGGCCGGCCAATCGCCGCCCAACGGGTGGTTGTCAGTTAGGGGCCGCAGGACGTACTCACCGGGCAGACCGTTGTTAGGGCCGGGCACTGGGTGGCGACCACCGGGCATGTTGTTGATTGAGGCAGGCAATCCGTGGGCATGGTCGGGGTCATGGTCACTCCACACACGTCTGGCTGACTCGGGCATTGGGTCGGTATGATCGGGCAGGAGGTCGAGTTGACCGGACACGTTGTGGCGGTGACGGTAATGTCATACCCTCGCTCCGAGGAAAGTCCGGTTGCGGCGGGTTCGCCGTATTACGGCAAGGCGGTGCAGGAAGCCATTGCGGGGCTGCGGAATCCTGGAGCGAAGGCAGTTCTTCAGGCAAGACCGGCCCTGCGATTGTCAGCCAAATGGCCTGACACCGGTGGGTGCCAGGCCATTGGACGCATGAGGTCAATGAGTGATATTGTCACCTAAGCCATTGGCCTCACACCTTGGGTCTAGGGGCACTGGGTGGCCGCATCAGGGCAATTGGTTTTCACATTCGGGCATTCGGTGGGTTGTTGCGGATAGATGGTGTATTGGCAGGTCGCCGACACCGGACAATAGGTATTCTGAGTCGCCGGACAATTGGTGATCTGTCTCGGGCAAGTGGTGGCCACGACCGGACAAGTCGTGTTCGAGACACCACCGTTTGCGCACACGGTCGGGTTGGCCGAACTGGCACACATGGTGGCCGTGGGGGCGCATTCCGTGGTGTTCTGCGTGCATTGGGTGGGAGTCAGCGGACAGGACGTGAAGGGGCTAGGCGGGCATTCGGTGGACTTGCTCGGGCAGGACGTCACAACGGTCGGGCACTGCGTGTTTTGCACCGGCGGACAAACCGTCGCCTGGGTCGGGCAGGAGGTCGAATTGACCGGACACACGGTGGCGGTTGAGGGATCAATCGGGCACTGCGTGGGAATCACCGGACATGATGTGGTAACCGTAGGGCATTGGGTGGGAGCCGGCGTTGTGGGACAATAGGTGGCTGCCCCGGCACACTCGGTCGCGGTTGCCCCGCACTGGGTCGGCGTGTTGACACACTGGGTCGCCTGCGCCGGGCATTGGGTGGACACCTGCGGACATAGGGTGGACGTCTGCGGGCATTGGGTGAGGCTGCCGTCAGGCGGCGGGCAAGTGGTAGCGGCACTGCCGCAGACGGTAGCATTGGTCGAGCATGTCGTGGTGGCGCCGACCGGGCATTGGGTGTCGCTAACCGGGCATTCCGTGGGCCGGTTCGGGCACTGGGTCATCACCGTGGGGCAGGAGGTTGCCACCTTCGGACACAGGGTTACCGCAGTGGTGACGGGACATTGGGTGGGCGTCATCGGGCATGTGGTCACAGCTCCGATCGGGCACACGGTCTGTTGGGCCGGACACACCGTGGCTACCGTCGTCAACGGACAAGTGGTGGCTTGAACCGGGCATCTGGTCGCAGTGACCGGGCAGGTGGTGACTACACCCGCCGCACATTGGGTCATTCCGGTTGCCGGGCAGGTCGTGGCGGCGCTATTGATCGGGCACACGGTCGTTTGTACCGAACTGGGGCAGATGGTCGTGATCACCGGACAACTGGTGGCCAATTGCGGGCACTGGGTGCCCAATGCCGGGCAAGATGTCACGGCCCGCGGGCAACCGGTCGCCACCTGCGGGAAAACCGTTGTGATGTTCGCACATTGGCTACCACTGGTGCACAACGTGACCAAGTTCGGGCAGGCGGTGGCCTGGGTCACCGGGCACTGGGTGACCACCGTCGGACACTGGGTCGCAATCAGTTGACCGCCAGCGCAAATGGTAGGCACTTCCGGGCAAACCGATTGAGTCAGCGGACATTGGGTGGAAACCGCCGGATAGTAGGTTGCTCCGCACTGGTTGGGAACGACCGGGCAACTCGTGGTTTCCGGCGGGCACTGGGTACCCATCAGCGGGCAGTGGGTGGGCAACGCCGGGCATACGGTGGTCGCACCGGTGTCACACGTGGTGGGCATGTTCATCGGGCACATCGTGAGATCGGTTCTGATCGGACACATTGTGGGACCCGTCTCCGGGCAAATCGTGTTTTGGACCGGGCAGGTGGTGTGGTCCGCCGGGCACTGCGTGTTTTGGACCGGGCATACCGTCTGGGTCAGCGGGGGGCACTGGGTGGATACCGCCGGGCAAGCGGTCGCTTGCCTCGGGCAGTCGGTTGCGGCTGGCGGGCAAACCGTCGGGTCGACGGCCGGGCAATGGGTGGCATCCCTCGGACATTTGGTGGATTCCGCCGGGCAATAGGTCGGGCCAGGCGGGCAATTGGTGGGGTTGGAGGCCGGGCATTGCGTGAGCAACTCCGGACAATGGGTATCCGAGCGCGGGCAGAATGTCGTGACCAACGGGCATTGAGTCTGGGCTACCGCCGGGCATGAGGTGGACACAGGAGTTGCCGGACACACGGTGTCATAGCTCGGGCAACGGGTTTGCAAAACCGGACAGGTGGTGTCCGCACTCGGGCACTGAGTAGCAACCTCCGGGCAGGTGGTGGCACCGCCGTTAGCCGCCGGGCAATAGGTTTGCTGACCGGCACAGGCAGTCAGATTCGCCGCGCACATCGTCGCGGTGGTCGGGATGGGGCAGCGGGTGACCTGCTGAGGGCAGACGGTATCCATCACCGGGCAGAGCGTATTCTGGGTCACCGGGCATTGAGTGGTGTACTTCGGGCACATCGTGTCAGCTTTCGGGCACATCGTGTCCTGTGGAGGGCACACCGTGGGGCTCGCCGGGCAGGAGGTGGTGGCGTCGTGAGAACTCGGGCACATCGTGGCCTGAATTGGACACTGGGTGACGACCCCGAGCGTCGGACAAACGGTCGATTGCTGCGAACACTGGGTGACTGCACTCACAGGGCAGGTGGTAATCACCTGCGGCAGGAACGTGGGACCGCAAAACGTAAGCGGATTCGCCGGACAGAACGTGTTGCCCGTCGGACACGTGGTGCTAAATGCCGGACATTGGGTGCCGTTTTGCGGGCAAGCGGTTGTGACAAGCGGGCATTGGGTGGGCGCCACAACTCCCGTGGGCGGGCAGAACGTCACGGTGATCGGGCAGGACGTTTGCGCAAGCGGGCAAAGTGTGATCGCGTTGTTCGGGCATTGGGTATAAAGGCGCGGGCAAGAGGTCGTGGTAGCGGGAAAGATAGTTACCCGGTTTGAACACGTATTGGGCAGGATACATTGGGTAATCGACCCCATATCAACCGGGCAACTGGTCAATTGCCGCGGGCACTGGGTGTTTTGCTGCGGGCACACTGTCGGACTTACGCTCGCCGCATCCGGGCAAGTGGTCGGGACCACCGGGCACGCCGTGGTTTGCACCGGACAAGTTGTCATGGTGGGAATAAGCGGACACAAGGTCGCCTGCACCGGACACTGGGTTTGCTTCGTCGGGCATTGGGTCGTCTGCTGCGGACAGAACGTGGCACCGCCGGACGGGCAAACGGTGACTTGCGACACACAGGTCGTCGGTGTGCGCGGGCAAGTGGTGATCAGCCCCGCTGGCCCCACTGGACAATTGGTAACCAGCGACGTCGGACAGGTGGTCACTGTGGGACTGGAGTTGCAAATCGTGAAGACCGCGACCGGACATGTCGTGGTTAGCACCGGACAGCGGGTTTGATACGTCGGACAGGTGGTGGAATTGACCGGACAATTGGTGGTCTGGAACTGGGCGGCGCAGGTGGTCGGCAGGGAAACGCAATTGGTCGGCTGGCCCGAGCATTGCGTCAGCGCCGGCTGCACCACACAAATCGTGGACCGCGCCGGACAAGTGGTGGGACGAATCGGACAGGCCGTGTCCGCTTGCGGGCACTGGGTGAGGGTGGTGATGCATTGGGTCAGCAGTTGCGGGCACGAGGTGACCTGCACGCCTCCACTCGGGCAAATCGTCAACACCCCCGTGCAGTTGGTCGGCGCGACTCCCGGGCAAGTGGTCGCCACACCGGCACACACGGTGGGACCACCCGGACAACTCGTGACCTGCGGCGAAGCTGAGCACGAAGTGACGACCACAGGGAAGATGGTCGGCCGCACCGTTGCGTCCGCTCGAACCATCCGCAACATCGCACTCTTGGGCGGGGGGTCGCCGGGAACCTGCACATACACCACGTGTTGGCCGGCATTGAAATACTGCTCGAAGTTCGGGAGCGGGACCCATTCGCCGGTTGTAGGGCCGGTATCAGCCGTGGTAAGTTTGAAATACTCTGGATAGTAGTTGCCATCCGCAGTGGCGTTGAAACTCAACTCAACGGACGGCGGAGAAGCATTGTCGATGGCGACCTTGAACTCCGGTTCGGCACGGGACTGGAGCCAGATAAAGCCGCTGACGCAGACGCCCACAAGGAGGACGACGCGAATGACGAGAGGCCGCAGACCCCTCAGATTTTGTTGAAATGACATGGCTGGGGTTCTTTCTATCAATTGGAGTTCGGCGCCGGGACGAGGCGGGACGAAGCGAGACGGAGCGGGCGGAGCCAAGCCAAACAGCGGCGGGGCGGGCCGGACGGCGGGACCAAGTCCTTCCCATCAGGGCGATTGCGGATTTACCCTGATTCTGAGAACCGCGCAAGAAAAAAATGCAAGAAAAATCTAATTGTTATTGACAGTGTTGGCGACGGCTCTGGAAATCCGCCCGAGGCCTGAGTGCGGTGCCTGGCGAATCCGCCGCCGCCGCGCCAATTCCGGGTTCTCAACGGAACGTGGCGCGGATCATGCGGGTGATATCCAAGGCCACGCCGAGGGCGGCGGCGCCTTGCTGGCCGCTGACGGCGGGGGCGGAGCCTGCGGCGACGGTGTTGACGAAGGCATCGAGTTCCAAGCGCAACGGTTCGCCGGGCTCGATGGCGACTTCCGCGCGTTTGATTTCCATGCCTTCCCTCCAATGGATGTGGCCGGATTGCTCCTGATAGTCGAGGGAAAGGTAACAATCTTCCTGGAACACCCGCAGTTTGCGCAGGCGCTCCGGACTGATGCGACTGGCGGTGACATTGGCGACACAACCATTGTCAAAGCGCAGGCGGGCGTTGGCAATGTCCTCGTGAGCGGTGAGGACCGCCACGCCCACGGCGTCGATGCTGGCGATGGGCGAGCGCACCAGGTGGAGGATGATTTCCAAATCGTGAATCATGAGGTCGAGCACCACCCCGATATCAATGCTGCGGTTGGGAAAGGGCGAGAGCCGGTGCGCCTCGATGAAGCGCGGGTGAGACAGCTTTTTCTCCAGTTCGCGCAGCACCGGATTGAAGCGCTCGATGTGACCGATTTGCAACACCCTGCCGGTGCGTTGCGACGTCTCTACCAGCGCCTGCGCATCCGCCACCGTCGGCGCGATCGGTTTTTCCATCAAAACGTGGACGCCCAGATCCATCAAGCGGCAACCCACGTCGCGATGGGCCACGGTGGGCACGGCCACACTGGCCAGGTCACAGGCTGCGGCAAGGGCTTCCAAACTCGCCACCGGCTGCGTGCCGAACTCGGCCGCGACGGCCGCCGCCCGCGCCGGATCCGCATCATAAACGGCCGTGAGCACCGCGTTTTCCAACAACGAATACACCCTGGCATGGTTGCGCCCCATGGCACCCGCACCCGCGACACCGGCTCGAATGGTCTGCATGCCCGGAGGCTAGGGCCGCGTCCGCCCGCCCGGCAAGCGCGGGCTGCGTTTACTTCCAGGAAATCACGTCGTCGGAGCCGCCGTAGGGCGGGGTTTTTCTGCCCCTGCTCTCTTCGCCGCCCTTTTTGCCGTCCGCGCCGTAACTCCAAATCACATACGGTTCCTCGCGTGGTTGGGTATCGGAATACACGGCGAGGCCTTTGGTATCCAGATATGAGTCATTCTTGCCGGGCGTGGTGGCGTTGTACTTCACCAACTCGGCTGCCGGATCGGAGGATTTGTAGGCGTTGACCGCAAACATCAGCGGCCGGCCCCACGGATCGTTGAGCTGGCCGTTGAGGGTCACCCCATTCCGCTTCTTGTCCGCGAGCTTGAAGATCATGTAAACCTCTTCCTTGGGATTGATGTCCTTGATGTCGTAATCCACCACTTTGTAGGGCAGGTTCTCACCCGCGCCGCCGAGCGCCGCCACCAAAATGCCGTTGGAGTATTCGCCACCGGGGTCGCCATACACCGTGTCTTGGCCGGCCACCTGCTGGTCGTGGGGAATGAGCCGACGGTTGGTGTTGTCGCCCTCGAAGGCGGCAAAGCCGATCGACAATTCCTTGAATTGGGCCAAAGCCTGCACTTTGCGCCCCTTGTCCAGCCACTTCGGCGCCCCAACCATCGCAATGGTCGCCAGCACGCCGATGATGGTGATCACGACTAACAACTCGACCAAAGTAAAGCCGCGTGCCGGGCGCGGCCGGATTTTCAGGTGGGATGACATGCGTTGCAGCCTAGACAGGGAGCCCCGGCTTGTCCACCCCGGCGGTGGGAATTTTTTTGGACTGGTCATCGCCCCGTCGCGAACCAACCTTTTGGCAACCTCTGCCCGCACCCATGCGCCCGCGCCAAAAATCGCTGCTGCTGCTCGCCAGCGTCCGCATCGCCAACCTCCCCAGCGTGGTGAGCAATGTCTGGCTGGGAATTCTCATGGGGTGGGAAGCCAGCCAACTGACTGCACCCATCACTCCGCCCTGGGCCGCCGCCGCCCAACTCTCGCTGGCCGGCATACTGCTCTATGTGGCCGGAAATTTCCTCAACGACTGGCATGACCGCAACTGGGATGCACAGCACCGACCCGAGCGGGCGCTGCCACAGGGTGCATTTTCGCCCGCTCTCTACCTTTTCCTGGCGATTTTCTGTGGCGCGGCCGGGGTGATCGTGGCGGGACTCAATGGCCCGGGGTCTGCCCTGGTGGCCTTGACCATCGCGCTTTGCGTCGTCATTTACACCCGCTGGCACAAACAAGCCGCGTGGACCGTGCTGGTGATGGGCTTGTGCCGGGGCTTGTTGCCGCTGTTGTTTTTCATCGAATGGCCGCCGCGGGCCCGCTGCCTAACCGCAACAACCCTCTTCGGCGATCGGATCAACTTGTTAGCCGCCTTCACTCCCATCCCGCTGGCGCTTGTGCTTTACGTCGCCGGCCTCTCGTTGCTCGCACGCTGCGAGTCGCAGGCCGCTCCGCCCGCCCGCATCCGCTGGCTGGCACGCTCCATGCTTGTCCTTTCCGGGCTCTCGATGGCCTCGGTTTGGTTGCAAGCCAATCCCGTGTTCGGGCTGTTGGGGCTGGTTCCCTTCGCCCTCTGGTTGACCCTTTGTTTCACGCGCTTTGGAAAATCCCCGCGCACGCAAATCCCCGCCCTGCTGGCCGGGTTGCCGCTGCTGGATTGGATCCTCATGGCTCCGGATGCGCTGATCCACGTGATCGACGCACGCGGCATTTGCGTCCACATCCCATTCCCTCTCACCTGCCTGCTCTTGCCGCCGCTGGCCTTTGTGAGTGGCCGCTTATTGCAGCGTGTGGCCGCCGCGACTTGATCGGGAGACTGATCCGCACCGATCCGCACTTGCACACGCGCCCGTCCCACGCTCCTATTGGGTCACGCATGACGATTCCCGAAAAACAACAGCAAGTGCTCGAAGAACTCGCCCTCTTCCAGGATTGGACCGAACGTTATGAATACGTCATCAGCCTCGGCAAACGCCTGCCGCCAATGCCCGACGCGGCCAGGACGCCCGAGCACCTCATCAAGGGCTGCCAGTCCCAAGTCTGGCTCGATGCCGCTTGCGAGGACGGCAAAGTGCGCTACTTCGCCGATTCCGATTCGCTCATCACCAAGGGCATGATCGCCCTGTTCGTTCGGGTCCTGGATGGCGAGACGCCCGACTCCATCCTTCAGGCCGACATGAGTTTCATCGACCGGACCGGCCTCAAGGAACACCTCGCTCCCACCCGCGCAAACGCCCTCACCTTGATGACCACCCAGATGAAACAACGCGCCCTCGCCTTCGCCGCCCGCCCGATACTGTCTGTTTAACCACAAAGAGCACAAAGCTCCCAAAGGACTCAACGACTATCAAAATCCACAGATGCGGCCGACTTGGAAACGGAGACTATGTATGTTGAGGTGGAAGCTTGTATTGGACAAAGGGACGGACAAAGGGACGGACGGACAAAGGGACGGAAGAATAATCGGAGATTGTTGTTGACGTGCGGCCGTGAAGCAGTAGGATTCTCGCGTGACCGCGATTTCCGCCGGCACAACAATGAAGGCAACAAGCGAAAGACCCTGGACCGATGAGACGCGCACGCTGGCTGGCACCGTGGAAGGACTCGAGCGGGAAACCCGTGATTTACCACTGCGTCACGCGGGTGGTGGAGCGGCGCCTGGCGTTCGGTCCAGAGGAAAAGGAGCAATTCCGCACGTACATGCGGATGTATGAGAATTTCTCGGGTTGCCGGGTACTGGCGTACTGTCTGATGTGCAATCACGTTCATATTCTGCTGGAAGTGCCGCCGATGCAGGAGGGCGGTCTGTCCGACGAGGAGTTGCTGAAACGCTTGAGGACGATCTACCCGGTGGCTGCGGTGAGCCTGGTGGCCAAGGAGTTGCAAGAGGCCCGCAAGGCGATCCGTGACGGGCTGGCCGGGGACTCGTATGCGAGGGAAATTCACGAGCGCTACACCTACCGGATGCACGATTTGGGGGAGTTCATGAAGACGTTGCTGGCGCGGTTCACACGGTGGTTCAACACACGGCACGAGCGCAGCGGCACGCTGTGGGAAAGCCGCTTCAAGAGCGTGCTGGTGGAGGATGGCATCGCCTCGCGGACGATGGC
>Ga0118677_10005337_pt1 | contig 22561 bp, 16 predicted proteins | sample AliMusrvi5mmetaG_FD_86154 | JGI IMG/M metagenome (GOLD analysis project Ga0118677, IMG submission 86154)
CCATTTATACTGGAAACCGTCAGGCGATGGATGCCATGTGGTATCAAAATTCTGGTTACTATCAGGAGACCAACTTCAGTTCCTTGTCAGCTGAGTTGAATTCAACCTTCGGCCATGGCAAGTACCTGAACACCCTGCGTTATACCAATTCTTTCCAGGATGAGCCACGCAGCTCGGATGGCAAACTATTTCCTTTCGTCGACATTCTTAACGGGGGCAAGGCTTATGCTTCTTTCGGAACAGAACTTTTTACCTATGGCAATCTGCGCCAGGTAAAAACATCCACCATCACCGATGACATCTCCTGGTCAATGGGTAAAAGTAATTTCACCGCCGGCGTTCAGTATGAAGCCAACCAAACAAAGAATGGTTTCATGCGTTTTGGATCCAGCTACTATGTATTCAACTCCTGGGCTGATTTCGTAGGCGGAGCAAAACCTGCGGATTTCGGTATCACTTTCTCCAATACACCTGGCTATGCACAGGCATTCCCAAGTTTCAAATTCGGTCAATATTCTGCTTACCTGCAGGATGAAATCACCATAAATTCCAAATTGAAGTTTATTCTTGGTTTACGCGGAGACCTTCCAACCTACAGCCAACCAGCACTTGCACATCCATTGATTGAAGGACTTACCTTCGGTACGAACAAATTCAGTACAGCTACCTTACCAAAATCGCAGATTTTGTTCTCTCCCCGTATTGGTTTCAACTACAACATCAAGGAGGACCGTTCACTGGTACTCCGCGGCGGAACTGGTATCTTCACAGGACGCGTTCCATTTGTATGGATCGTTGGACAGGTCGGCGACGCCGGTATGGTTCAAACCACCATGACCTACACAGGTCAGGCAAACACCCCTGGCCCATTCAATCCTTCTCCATCGGCTTATTATCCGGCTACACAACCTGCTGCAGGAACCATTCTGCCAACCAGTTTCACCATCATCTCCAACAACTTCAAGATGCCACAATCCTGGAAAAGCAGCTTGGCACTGGATGCAAAATTGCCCTGGGGTTTGAAAGGTACGATCGAAGGAATTTATAACAAGGACATTCATACGGCATTCTTCGTTAACGAAGGTCTGAAGGGTGGCGTTCCAATGAACATTGCCGGTTATCCTGACAACCGCATCATCTATCCGGTTACTACTGCAACCACAAATGGATTAAAATACTACAACACGGTTAGTACCAACGGTTTGGTTCCAAACCCAACCACAGGTAATGCCAATGGAGTTTCTCCGATCGTTCTTGAAAATAGGGATGGCGGATATTACTACTCCTTTACAGGAAAGCTGGAAAAATCCTTCGAACACGGATTCTCCGGTATGATCGCCTATACCCGCAGCAAGGCGATGAATCTTGTTGACGGAGCAGGCGACCAGGCTTCTTCTGCATGGAACGGCAATGCCAATGTGAATGGTGCCAACAGCGTAGAACTGGCTAACGCCAGCTACGTAGTTCCAGACAGGTTAATGGCTTCTGTTTCCTACAAGATTGAGTACCTGAAGTCTATGGCAACCAGTATTGGCGTATTCTATGATGCAAGTTCACAGGGTCGTTTCTCCTATACCTACTCTTCCAACGTAGTACGTGACGGTGCAGGTTCCAACAACCTGATCTATGTTCCGAAGAATGCTTCTGAAATTACCTTTGTTGACCAGACAGTAGCCGTAAACGGCGTCAATACTCTTTGGACCGCTGCTGCCCAGAGTACTGCCTTCTTCAACTATGTCGATCAGGACAAATACCTGAAAACGCGCTTGGGTAAATATGCGGAACGCAACGGTGCCTTACTACCCTGGCGAAATGACTTTGATGTCAAGATCATGCAGGAGTTTTATGTAAAAGCCGGTGGCAAACGCAACACCATCCAGGTTAGTTTGGATATTCTGAACTTTGCCAACCTGCTGAACAAGAACTGGGGAAAAGCTGACCTTTACAGCCAGAACAACATCCTCGTTCCTGCCAACAACGGAAGCGTTGTTGCAGGTGGTACCGTTAAACCAACCTTCAAGCTCAATCCGTACAACAGCACGATGCTTTCACAAACTTTCCACGATAACATCGGCTATTCGTCCACCTATTTCATGCAACTGGGTATTCGTTACATTTTCAACTAGTCCATTGCAAATATTTTGGAGAGGGTGCCCGCAAGGCACCCTCTTTTTTTGGATATTATCGCTAAATTTGCCGATCCAACAATATGCACTATATGGCTCAGAAACCCTCCATTCCAAAAGGCACCCGCGATTTTTCGCCACAGGAGATGGCACGCAGAAACTATATTTTTGATACCGTCAAAAGTGTTTTCAAAATCTATGGATTTCAGCAGATAGAAACTCCGGCAATGGAGAACCTATCTACCCTAACAGGGAAATACGGGGAAGAAGGGGACAAATTGTTGTTCAAGATTCTCAATTCAGGGGATTTCCTGGCAAAGGCAAAGGAGGAGGATCTTCAGTCCAGAAATAGTCAGAAGACCACATTTCAAATTTCAGAAAAAGGGCTTCGCTATGACCTGACCGTTCCCTTTGCCAGGTATGTGGTCCAATACCAGAGTGAGATCAACTTTCCCTTCAGACGCTTCCAGATTCAGCCGGTGTGGCGTGCAGACAGGCCACAAAAGGGAAGGTACCGCGAGTTTTACCAGTGTGATGTAGACATCATTGGCTCGGATTCCCTGCTCAACGAATACGAATTGATCCAGATCGTAGACCAGGTATTTTCACGGCTCGGCATCAGCGTGACCCTTAAAGTCAACAACCGAAAAGTACTCGCAGGCATCGCCGAAACCATTGGGGAGGCCGATCGGATCATCGACATCACCATTGCCATCGACAAACTGGACAAAATTGGTCTGGAGAAGGTCAATGAGGAGCTCGCCGGGAAAGGTGTTTCAGCAGAAGCCATTCTAAAGCTGCAGCCCATCCTGCTGCTCTCCGGGAACAATGAAGAAAAACTGAACCGGATTGAACAGGTAATTTGGGGGTCGGAAACCGGCAGAAAAGGGATCGAAGAGCTGAGAACCATTTTCGGTTACCTGCATGCAGGGAGTATCGCCACCACCGTGGAGCTGGACTTAACTCTTGCACGAGGATTAAACTATTATACAGGAGCCATCTTTGAGGTGAAGGCAAATGAAGTCCAGATTGGATCGATTACAGGAGGGGGCAGATATGACGACCTGACGGGGATTTTTGGGCTGCCCGGCATCTCCGGGGTAGGTGTCTCCTTCGGCGCAGACAGAATTTACGATGTGATGGAACAGTTGGGACTTTTCCCAAAAGACCAGACCGATTCGACACAGGTAATGTTTGTCAATTTCGGTATCGCCGAAGAACTATTTTGTCTTCCACTGTTGGCGGATCTGCGTCAATTAGGTATTCCTGCAGAAATCTATCCCTCTGCCGACAAGATGAAGAAACAGATGACCTATGCCAACAAAAAGGCCATTAAATATGTGATCCTTGCTGGTGAATCGGAAATTGCAGAAGGAGTGGTTAACGTCAAGAACATGGAAAGCGGTGAACAGACCGGGGTGGAAACGAATAAGCTGAAAGAGTACTTTCAGAAGGATAAAGGATAAAGTTGGGACTCCCGACTTTGGTCTTACTTAAAAAACAATGAACGCACGAAAGAGAATTTGTGCGTTCATTGTTTTTTATTTTAACTCTCCGGAGTCCCTTACTTTAGCCTTTACCCTTTAGATTTTATTTCTTCCCTTTGTCGTCATCATTCTTCCGCATCTCCTGCATCAGATAAGATCTGAATTTTCGTTCGGAGCGGTAAAGTTTGAGAACCTTTTCTGCCGGCAGGACAGAAAGGAACTTTGCATTGTACTCTTCAATCAGTTTTGCCTCTTTCATGTGAGTAGCTACAATCTCGGTAGTCAGTTTCCGGTAGGCCTCTTCAGTTTTCGCGGCTTTATCTTCAGCTGATTCTTCCAGGTCTCTCTTTTTGTCATTCAGAACCATCCGTTCCTTTTCGAGCTGGTTGTAGACAGGCCAGAATTTTTCGCCCTCCTTGGAGGTCAGGCCGATCTGTTCTGTGATAAAGGCAACTTTCTTGCTCTTTATCATCTCAATCATTTTTGGATCCATCTGCCGCTGAGCTGAAAGCTGCAACGTGCAAAAGAAGATCATCAGGGTAAATATTTTCGTTTTCATGCTATTTATTGGCATTAACAATTTCAAAATCAGAACAATTTGTAGCCAAATAATCAGCCAGTTCGGTTTTCGATATCTTGGACGCATCATATTCATCCATTTCATTCAATGCAGAATAAAATTGACCATCCGTTACCAGAGAGGCATAGGTATTGGAGAGCGGGTCTGTTTGATCATCACCAGCCACGTCAGCAGCATTCTGCAAATTGGCTAACAACAGTGACTGCTTCCCGTAGGGATGCAGGTAAACTGTCAGGAGGATGGCCAGACCTGCAGCCAATCCCAGAGCAGGCTTCAGATAAAAGACAACTCCACGATGAGGCATCACTTTTGGTTCAACTTCTATCCTGAGTTTCAGCCGATCCCCAAAGGATTCAAAATACCCTTCCGGAACCGTATATCCAGCCTCCATTTTTGGAAAATCCGGATCATCTTTCATATCAATGCGCTTATGTTTCATACTCACTATCATTAATAAGACATGTCACAGGTCAAAAGGTTTAAAACAAAAGATTATTATTCCCCTTCAAAATGGGCTTCAATTTTTTTTACAGCATGGTGGTAAGAGGCTTTAAGTGCTCCCACGGATGTTTTCAAAACTTCCGCCATCTCCTCGTATTTCATTTCATCAAAATATTTCATATTAAAAACCAGCCGTTGTTTTTCAGGCAACTGCAAGACAGCAAGATGTAGTCTTTTCTGAAGTTCTTCACCCTCAAAATGCGGTCCTGATTCAAAGGTCTCTACAAGGTAGTCAGAAACTCCGTCAACAGAGAAAATATTTCGTCTTTTTTTTTGCTGAAGAAAGCTGAGTGATTCATTGGTGGCAATTCGGAACAACCAGGTAAAAAGGGAGGAATCTTCCCTGAAGTTATCTATATTCTTCCAAACCTTGATGAAAACATTCTGCATCAGGTCGTCGGCATCATCGTGACTGACCACAATTTTTCGGATATGCCAATAAAGTCTCTGCTGGTAGGTTTTTACCAGCAGTTGGAAAGCCATTTCTTTCTTTCCTTCCGTTTTCAGATCTATGATTAAATCCTTGTCTTTATCGGTCATCCCCCATCAACAACTAATAAACAGACTAATTGAGTGTTTGAAAGTTTAACCGAAGATAAAAAATTGCAAATTTTAACCTGCATTTTTCCTGGCATCGTTAACTGGTAAACTTTATAAACTTTGTAATCTGTTTCCGCTTTGACAAAGTTAACTACTCCAAGTTTAAAATCGTACCTTTGCAAAAAATTATCAAGTTAATATTAAATGGCACTAAGATGCGGTATTGTGGGTCTGCCCAATGTTGGCAAATCGACCCTTTTCAACTGTCTTTCGAATGCAAAGGCACAATCGGCAAATTTTCCGTTCTGTACGATCGAACCCAACCTCGGTGTAATAACCGTTCCTGACAAAAGATTGATTCGGTTGGAAGAGATCGATAAACCCAAGAAGGTTGTTCCCACCACCATTGAAATTGTAGACATTGCAGGTCTGGTAAAGGGCGCCAGCAAGGGGGAAGGATTGGGAAACCAGTTTTTGGCCAATATCCGCGAGGTAGATGCCATTATCCATGTAATCAGATGCTTCGAAAACGACAACATCATTCACGTGGATGGCTCCATCAATCCGATACGTGACAAGGAGGTAATCGACATCGAATTGCAGCTCAAGGACTTGGAAACAGTAGAAAACAGGATCGCTAAATTGCAGAAACAGGCCAAGGTGGGCCAGGACCGGGTGGCGCTGAAAACGGTGACCATCTCGGAGCGCCTGAGGGAAGTATTGATTCAGGGGAAGTCGGCAAGGACGCTGGCGCTTACCGAAGACGAAGAGGAGCTGATCCACGATTTCTTTCTGCTGACCCGCAAGCCGGTGGTCTACGTCTGCAATGTTGACGAGGCATCTGCGGCCAAGGGGAATAGCCTCACCGATGCATTCAGAAAAAGCGTAGCAGACGAAAACGCAGAAATTCTGATCATCGCCGCCGCCACGGAGGCCGACATTGCCGAACTGGATAACTACGAAGAGAAACAACTCTTCCTGGAAGACCTGGGCCTCGACGAACCGGGTGTGAACAAACTGATCCATGCGGCCTACCGACTGCTCAATTTACAGACCTACTTCACCACCGGAGCAGATGAAAGCCGGGCCTGGACTTTTGTGAAGGGAATCAAGGCACCCAAAGCAGCCGGCATCATCCACAGTGATTTTGAAAAGGGATTTATCCGCGCCGAGGTAATCAAATACGATGATTATGTAACGCTGGGCTCCGAATCCGCCTGCCGGGAGGTTGGTAAAATTGCTGTGGAAGGAAAAGAATATGTGGTACAGGATGGAGACATTATGCATTTTCGATTCAACGTCTGAGCCTTCACATTAGCTAGCCACCAAATCCTCTATCGCTTCTTTCAGTTTTGGAAACTTGAACTTGAACCCTGTATCCAACAAGTGCTGTGGGAGAACCCGCTGACCCTCTGTCAGTGCGACTGCCGCCTTGCCGAAGATCAACCGGAGTGCCAGTTCAGGCACCGTAAAAAAAGCAGGACGCCGACAGGCGTGTGCCAGTATTTCAGTAAATTCGGCATTGGTGGAGTAATTTGGAGCGGTCAGGTTAAAAATTCCCTCGCAGGCAGTATTTTCAATGAGATGCTGAATGGCCCTGCAAAAATCGAGGTAATGAATAAAGGAGAGTCCCTGCTTTCCGGAACCAATCTTTCCGCCAAAGCCAAACCGGAAGAGTGGAAAAACCTTTTTCAGCATTCCACCCTCCTTCCCAAGAACAATTCCAATCCTCAACACACAAAGTCTGACAACGCTGTTCCGTAAAGGATCCAGACGGGCTTCCCATTGCTGACAGAGCTCGCCCAAAAAATTGTGCTCCAGAGCGACAGAATCTTCGTTATGGATGGCATGAGCATCGTAAATACCAATTGCTGAAGCAGAAATTACCAAACCAGGACGTTCCCCGGGAGGCAAACCATCCCAACAAGTGACAATTAGATCCGTGGTTTGAAGACGACTATCCGTCATCTCTTTTTTATTGGATGAGTTCCATCTTTTTATCACAGGAGATCCTGCCAAATTGATGATAACCTCAGAAGATTTGATTAATTTTGAAACTCGGTTGGCTCCCTCCCTCAAATCAGATCTTTGGATCAGAACGATCTCGTGACCCAGAGCCTCCAGATGCGATGAGAGATGCCTGCCCAAAAATCCGGTACCGCCTGTAATGACTATTTTCATGGAAAATTATTGTCGGTTTTGGATGTTAATTTATTGATTATTTCCTGATGTCTGTTGTTAAAGCTAAAAAACCTGCAACCGGAAAGAAGAAAAAATCTTTTTTGGATGCCTTCCGCCCCAAAGGAAATCAACCTGTCTGGAAATTTGCCCTGATTTGGTTCCTCAAAATATCCCTCTTCGGACTTTTTTTAATGTCGGTTCTCTTTGTTCTGGTGTACATTGGCACCTTTGGAGAACTGCCGGATGCCGAGACGCTGATCAAAATCAAGGAACCTGTTGCCACGGAAGTCCTTTCTCAGGATGGTAAAGTGTTGGGACGCTATTACGTAGAAAACAGGAGTTCGGTTACCTTTAAAAACATTTCGCCTAATGTCATCAATGCATTGGTATCAACAGAAGATGCCCGCTTTTATGAGCACAGGGGAATTGATGAGTGGGCCGTACTTAGGGTATTCATCAAGACTATTTTTATGGCCAACCACAGTTCCGGTGGTGGCTCTACCCTCTCCCAGCAGATTGCCAAAAATATTTTTGGACGCGATAACTGGGGGCCTCTTACACTTCCTGTCAGTAAAATCAGGGAATCCATCGTTGCCTACAGGCTGGAGAAGCTTTATGCCAAGAACGAAATCCTGACCCTTTACCTCAATACAGTCCCATTCGGAGAGAATACCTTTGGCATCGGCACCGCAGCCGAGCGATATTTCAGCACCACTCCTTCCAAACTGACAGTTACCCAGGCAGCCACGCTCGTTGGTTTGCTGAAGGCAAACAATGCCTACAATCCAAGGCTTTTCCCGGACAGATCCTTGCAGCGCCGAAATACGGTAATTCGGCAGATGCAAAAATACAACCACCTCTCGGAGGCCGAAGCCAATCGTTTTTGCCAGCAGCCACTTGGACTTAAATACAGCTATCTGGTCTACAATACCGGTCCGGCGCCCTATTTCCGGGAGATGCTTCGCCCACAACTGGAAAAATGGTGCAGTGAAAACAACAAGGAGGATGGGACCCCCTATAACCTCTATACCGACGGCCTGAAGATCATCACAACGATCGATTCCAGGATGCAGAAATATGCCGAAAATGCCATGAAAGGGCAGATGAAAGAGCTTCAGTCAACTTTCGAAAAAGAGTGGAAAGGTGAAGCTCCCTGGGGAAAAAATAATGAGATCGTGATCCGTGGCATGAAAAGATCGACCCGGTACAAAAAAATGGTTGAGTCGGGAATGAGTGACAAGGAGATTGCAACGGTTTTCAAAACACCCACCAATATCCGTCTCTTTGCCTGGGATGGAGATCAGTCGGTGAGGATCAGTCCGATGGATTCGGTCAGGGCTTCTCTAAAATTGCTCCACTGCGGTTTTGTTGCGCTGGATCCTAAAAATGGGAAGGTGAGGGTGTGGATCGGTGGAAATGATTTCCGCTATTTCCAGTACGATCACGTACTATCTGCCAGACAAGTTGGATCCTCCTTCAAACCCTTTATCTATGCCGCAGCCCTTGAGAACGGACTTCCCCCTGATAAATATTACGCCAACCAGCAAATTACCTACAGCGATTACCAGGACTGGTCGCCGGGAAACGCAGACAACGAATATGGCGGTTATTACTCCCTGGAAGGAGCCTTGTGCAAATCCGTCAACACCGTTTCGGTACAAGTGCTCCTGGAAACAGGAATATCTGAAACAGTCCAATTGGCAAAAAAAATGGGAATTGACGCAGATATACCCCACTTTCCATCCATCGCCTTGGGTGCCGTAGACGTACCGTTGCTTCAAATGACTAGGGCATATTGCTGTTTTGCCAGTGAAGGAATGACTGTTGAACCCAACTATCTCGTTCGTATTGAAGATGGGAAGGGAAAGGTACTGCAGCAATATTCTTCCGATTTCACGCCACAACAGGTTCTTTCAACCGAAAATGCCCGGATCATGAACCACTACCTGACCGCCGTGGCCAATGAAGGAACCGGCGAAGCCATCAAAAACAGGTTTAGAATTCCTGGTGCCTTCGCTGCCAAAACCGGGACGACCCAGAACTTTGCAGACGGATGGTTTATGGGCTATACCCCATCGCTGGTAACCGGATGCTGGGTGGGTGCGGAGGATCCTTCCGTGCACTTCAAATCGCTCGCACATGGTCAGGGGGCCTACATGGCACTACCCATTGTGGGCGGGTTCTTCAGGAGTTATTACAACGATCCTGCCTTTGCCGGAAATGCAAACATCCCGTTTGCAACACCTTCGGAGGAAAACCTTGCGTTGCTGGATACCCCTCATTTTGCCGAGGAGATAAAAGGGGGCAAAAAAGGTTTCTGGGATCTTTTCAAAAGCGAGAAGCGCAAACAGGAAGATGCCAAGGAGAAGAGTGTAGATCAGGCCAAGGCCGGTAAACAAGAGAAAGAAGAGCCAGTCTCTAAAAAAGAGGAAGAGCGGCCTTCCATCTGGAAGAAAATCAAGGATGCATTAAGCAAGTGAAAAATGAAAAGTGAAAAATGAAAAATAGATTGTGAGGGTTCCATCCAAAATCGAAAATCCAAAATCGAAAATCCAAATTTGATTTATATGGTCATCCTAAAAAAACAAAACGACCCTATCGGGAAAGCTATCCATGACTATTTTCACGGAATAACAGGAGATTCCATCCTGGTAAGGACAGACATTGCCGAGGACGAAATCCTTTCGCCCTCCTACTTCTTCAGAAGCTATGCGCAAATGCCTATCCAGGAACAGGAGGCATTGAACCGGTGCCGGGGAAGAGTGCTGGATGTGGGAGCTGGTGCAGGAGCTCATTCCATCTGGTTGAAAGAGAAAGGACTGGAGGTTTGGTCGATAGACATTTCTCCGCTCTCCTGCGAAACCATGAAGGAGAGAGGACTTGAAAATGTACTCTGCCATGATATCTACACATTGACAGATCAAAAATTTGACACCATACTTCTTTTGATGAACGGTGCCGGCGTTGCACAGACGCTTCCCGGTCTTCCGGTGTTGCTGAACCATTTGAAGAACCTGCTGAATCCGGGAGGAAGAATTCTGGCCGATTCTTCAGATCTGTTATACCTTTTCACAGACGAAAATGGTGAAAGCTGGATTGACATCGCCGCTGACACCTATTATGGAGAGATGGAATATCAGTTGAGTTACAAAAATGTGAGAGGGAAAAAATTTCCATGGCTTTTTGTAGATCCCGATTCCCTGGCTGCCTGCGCAGAAAAAACGGGATTCAGGGTAGTTGAAAAAATTATGGGGGCCCATTTTGATTACCTGATTGAATTGGCCCTGGCATGAAAGTGACCCGATGAATTACAAAAAAAACAAAATAGTTTGCTTGTGCAACGGAGTGACCGAAAAAGAGATTTTGAAGATACTTAAACTTGGTGCGCGGGATTTGGAGGAGGTGAGACAATTCACCCTTGCATCTACCGGATGCGGCAAATGCAGAGGAGAAATCACCGCCTTGATGGAGCGATTTTTTGTAAATGAAATACCTGATTTACAGGGTCGTATCAATTTCGGTAATTCGTAGTAACCTGCAATGTTTCTTTATTCTTAATTCTTAGACAGTTATTCGCACTTTTTAACGATATATTAAAATAATTGATAGTTTTGTTGCCACCAAAAAAAACACCACCATCACATAAAATCATTGATATCATGGCTAAATTGAACCAAGACGCACTGGATTACCATAGCAATGGAAGGCCAGGAAAAATTTCTGTAGTTCCAACCAAACCTCACGCGACGCAACGTGATTTGGGTTTGGCTTACACCCCCGGAGTAGCAAGTCCTTGCCTCGCCATCAAAGACAATCCGGACGATGTTTACAAATATACTGCCAAAGGTAACCTGGTGGCAGTAATCTCTAACGGTACCGCTGTTCTCGGATTGGGAAACATAGGTCCGGCAGCAGGAAAACCGGTTATGGAGGGGAAAGGCCTGCTTTTCAAAATCTATGCCGACATTGATGTATTTGACATCGAGTTGGATGCACTGGATCCCGAACTTTTTATTCAAACGGTAAAAGCGCTTGCCCCTACCTTCGGCGGAATCAACCTGGAGGACATCAAGGCCCCCGAATGCTTCGAAATCGAAGAGCGTCTCAAAAAAGAGCTTGATATCCCCATCATGCACGATGACCAGCACGGAACAGCCATCATCTCCTCTGCCGGCTTGCTCAATGCAGTTGAGATGGCCGGAAAGAAACTGGAAGAGGTACGCATCGTTGTAAACGGGGCCGGTGCCGCAGCTGTTTCCTGTACCAGGCTCTACATTTCATTGGGTGCAAAACGAGAAAACGTATTAATGTGCGACAGCAAAGGCGTTCTCCACAACGAGCGCCCCGACCTGAACAGCTCCAAGATGGAGTTTGTACGTACTACTCCCTGCCGCACCCTGGCAGATGCCATCGTCGGTGCCGACGTATTTATTGGATTGTCTGTCGCTGGTGTGCTGACCATCGATATGGTTCGCTCCATGGCACCAAATCCGATCGTTTTTGCCCTTGCCAATCCAGATCCGGAAATTCCCTATGCCGACGCCAAAGCATCCAGGGATGACCTTATTTTTGCAACCGGACGGTCTGACTATCCCAACCAGATTAACAACGTACTTGGTTTCCCGTTTATATTCAGAGGCGCCCTCGACGTTAGGGCAAGAGCCATCAATGAGGAGATGAAAATTGCCTGTGTGCGTGCACTGTCGGCACTGGCCAAGGAGAAAGTTCCGGAATCCGTCTTAACCGCTTACAATGCCCGAAAAATCGTTTACGGACGCGAATATTTCATTCCGAAACCAATGGATCCCCGGTTGATTACCCGTGTGGCCCCGGCAGTTGCCAGAGCAGCCATGGAATCAGGCGTTGCCCGCATCGATATCACCGACTGGGATGCCTATACCGCAGAACTTGGCACACGACTCGGATCAGAAAACAAACTGATCTCCATGATGATCGACAAGGCAAAACAGGATCCCAAAATTGTTGCTTTCCCAGATGCCAGTGATTACGAAGTCTTGAAAGCTGCCAACATTGCTTACCAGGATAAAATGGCAACGCCTGTCCTGATTGGTAATGAGGAAAAGATCAGGAAACTGATTGAAGAGAATGAGCTTGATTTTGGAGATGTTCAGATTGTCGACTGCCGGAACCGTCCAAACGACGGATTGCGCAGAAAATATGCGCAGATTCTCTTTGAAAAAAGAAAACGCAAGGGCGTGACCCTGGAAGAAGCTGTAGACAAAATGTTCGACAAGCACTATTTTGCAGCCATGATGCTCGAATGTGGGGATGTAGATGCAGTCGTTTCAGGCTATTCTACCCGTTACGCAGAAGCCATCAAGCCGGCATTGGAAATCATCGGAAAAAAACCCAATGTATCCAAAATTTTCGGTATGCACCTGATCATCAGCCAAAGAGGTACCTACTTCCTTGCAGATACGACCCTTGATGCCGCACCTGATGTTAACAACCTGGTTGACACAGCCGTACAGGCATCCAATGTGGTCAGACAGTTCAATATTGAACCCAATGTAGCCATGTTGTCCTACTCCAATTTCGGATCAAACCACGAACCTTCTCCAACCAAGGTGAGAGAAGCAGTGAAAATCCTTCACAGAGACTATCCGGATATGGTGGTAGATGGTGAAATGCAACTAAGTGTAGCCGTCAACAAGAAAATCCGCAAGGAGATGTATCCTTTCAACAAATTGGCCGAAAAAGATGCCAATGTATTGATCTTCCCAAACCTGAGTTCAGCCAATATTGCCATGCACAGTCTGCAGCACATTGGCGGATGCGATACCCTGGGACCCATCCTCGTTGGAAACCGCAAATCCATGCAGGTCATGCAAATGCATTGCTCTGTCAGGGACGTAGTGAACATGATTGCCATTGCCGTGGTGGATGCACAAAACCTGGCAGAATAATCCTCTTCAGATTTTAAGGAATTTAAAATCCAGATAAATGTAAAATGGAGTAGCCAGAAGCTACTCCATTTTTTTATAATTATTTATCGGCAAGTTCTGACAAATGCCGTATAGATGCGGAAAAAAATCTATTTTAGGCCTCCTGATCCCAAAAGATTTCCATGAACAAAATATTTCTCCTTCTGGCCGCAATTCTCCTCACCTTGAGCTCAAATGCCCAATCCTACTGGCAGATTCAAAATGAATCGGGTGAAGAGTTGTTGCTGACCATCCAAATAAATACTTCCAACCATACCTTCGTCGCCCATACGAGAAAAGATGCCTTGAAAGAGATGGCAGGCACCTTTACCTACATGCTGGCAAAAACTGCAGGCAAACTCAAATATCCCGAAATTGTGCACAGTGAAGGCACCATAACCTATCTAGCAGATACTACCTTTTACAATGGAAATTTCGAATACCTCGACAAATCCTTCCCACTGAAAGCCAAAAGCTGGAAAAATAATTTCCTAGGTCAGCTTACCGATAATAAAAACCGGACCCATCCGCTTACAGGAGTGAGTGTTCCCTCCGATAGCCCTTTGAGAGACTATGCTTCGCTGATCAACAAGGCCTTTGTCCTGACGGAACAAACCTGCTGGGATGCAAAACTGGTCCAATCGGCCGAATGGGCCAACTTCAAAAGCAAGGTCAATGAACTCAAATCCAGGATTGCGGACGATTATGAAATGGGGGCTGTTATCTTTTGGTACGGCAAAAAAATCGCTCTTGCACCTTATGAAATCAGAAAGATCAACAAAAGGGATAGTGAGCCAAAAGCCAAAAGGAGTTATTCGGCAAGGGAGTTGAAACCCAATGTCGCCTACATCGACCTTTCGGAGTTGCCTGTCGAAAAAGCCGATATGGATGAATTGTTCAGGGAGATTCAAAGGAAAACATACAGCACCCTGATACTGGATGCCAGGGGAAGAAAAAACCTTCAGCTGATCTCAGCGGCCCTGCTTGCCAATCACCTGACCCCTAAACCTGCCGATTGGGGAGTATACCTTACCAGAAAATGGCTAGACAGCAATGGTTCCATCCCTAATCCATCTGAATATTCCAGGAATTTTAAAAATGCATCAGCTTTACCTGAGAACAATATCAACCTATTGGCAGATAAGGGATTCTACCTGAAGCCAGACCCGGCACCTTCCCGTTTCTCAGGTAAGATCTACCTGTTGATGGACAACCGGACCTCTCGCTTGGCCGAATCACTTGCCATTTGGTTCAAAAGCGACAAACTGGCTACTTTGGTCGGTCAAAAAACCAGCGGCTTTCCGATGTTGTATGAAAACATTCTTCTGACACCTCAATACCGGATAAATATCCCAACCGCCCAATTCTACGATAAGCAGGGTAAATGCTGGATGGGCATCGGAGTAGAGCCGGACCTTCCTGTTCAGGAAGATCAGCTGAGCTATGTTCTGAAATTATAATCCGGCAATCACCAGAATGTTCAAAGGGTATTTCTTTGCCAAATGGTCCCAAAAATAAGGGATTGAGCAGATCTGTTCAATAAATGAGCTTAATTTGGAGTTCCCTTTACTTTTTAATGATCAGCACCCCATCCTTCACCTCGGAAATTTTGGCGATTAATCTGGCTTTTTTTGCATCGTAGCTAAAATCAATCGAATCATTCAATTCTTTCCCATTAAAATTGACACCCAAAGGTTTCTGATCAAGGTGTATATTGAAAACAGACGATTTCTTCGATTCGCTCAGCGATAGTTCAATGCGGTCATTATAATTATGCATGGAGACGGTTGAACTTCCGCTCTTGTCGGGATGAAAGAGGGTGAACTTGTTATCTACTCCGGGATAAATGAGCCAGGTCACAGAGCCTTTGTTTGCCTCGGAGCCCAATCCAGTGTAACTTCTTTCTACATTCATCGGGACAATGGCTCCCTCCCTGATGTAAACAGGGTATTCGTCGAGCGAATATTCCCTTACAAACGTGGTTGCAGCAGTCCCAGAAACCACATTTTTATCGTCAAAGAAATAGTACCATTTTCCGGCAGGCAAGGTAACAGTCTTCTTTAAATTATCCTGATAGATGGGTGCCACGACAAAATCTTCTCCAAAAAGATAGTGGTATTTGCCTTCAATTGGTTTTTGCAACACTCTCCCACCTGTGTGTCCGGTCACTACATAACTGTACATGTAAGGTACCAACTCTGTGTGCAACCACGAAAATTTACGAATCACCTCCAGCTCCTGCGGGGTTCTGTGCCAAAGAGCCCTTTCACCGTGTCCGCCGTTCAGAAACAGTCCGCAAAAAGTGGACAACTGGGTCCAGCGGAGGTACAGCCGCGGAGGAATGGTTCTCCCGGAGAATCCTGCCACATCGGAGCCAATCACATTGTAACGGAGGTTAGCAGCCTCCAGAATACTCTTGATGGCGGCTTCAATTCCCTCTACACCACTGTAGGCAACATCTTTCGCATGACCATCTTCGGATGCTTTGATGCCCTTCGATTCCCAGGCGTGGATCTGGTCTCCGACCCAAGTAACAGGTGCGGCATCCAGCGGTGCAAAACCCTCGGGATGGTACCACTTGTCGATGGATCTGGCAAGGGTTATAAATTCAGGATTTTGGGTCAGACCATGTTGGTATTCGTCACGGTAATAGTGATCCATGTAGGTTCGCGTTGACATCAAGCCGGATTTCGTGGTTTTATAGGCGAATGGAATTGGTCCGACTTTGGTATAAAACAAGGTTGCCGTTCCATCCAGTTTCCAGCCATCTACCCCCAAATCGAAGAGGTTCTGCTGTCTCCCCTGCCACCATTTCATGGCTTCCGGATTGGAATAATCGATAAAACCTCCATCTCCCTGCCACCAGTGGTTTTTTTCGCCATGACCGGCGAGATAACCCTTGTCGAATGCGGCCTTGAAAAAATCTTCCGACTCCTTGATTCTGGTACTGTTGCTGTGACTGTTCACCATGTTGGTGATCCAGCAAACCACGCGGTAACCGCGATCCTGCAGACCAAGAAACCATTTTTTGGGATTTGGATATTTCAGGGTATCTATCTCAAAATCGTTGTAGCGCAAACTCCACGGGCTGTCAATCAGGATTGTCCTGACGGGGATGTCGTTTTTGGCATAACCGTTCAGCAGGGTATCCGCCCGCTCTGCTGTATTGATATCGTCTTCCCAGAGCCAGCATTCCAGCGCCCAGGCAGGCGTAAGAGGCGGATTGGTGTGCCGCTGTTGGTTGAAGAACATTCCCCGGAAGGGGTAGCCAAACATAAAAAAATAGAGAAGGAATAAAAGGATGGCAGAAAAGAGCAATCCCTTTTTCCAGCGACCGGATCTCATTTTAGTGGTCATATTTTTTTTCGTTAAATGATTCAATTAGTAAAAATTTATGGGATTTGAAAGGTTGACGGAGTAAACATTTCAATTCCTTCAAGCATTCCAAACCTCCTAAACTATCTAATCATTTTAAGCCCGAAAATGAGCACCCCCGTATTGACCAGCGTATGCACCAGTGCGCTGTAAAAAACGCTTTTGGTCTTATGATAGGTATAGCCATAAGCCCACCCTGCCACGCAGGCCAATCCGATGTACACAATGGATTTTGCATGGTAGTGAACCAACCCAAAGGTAACGCCCGTAATGGCCAGGGAAGTATAAACTCCCAACCCATGCTTCCCTGATTTTTCAAGCAGATAGGCACAGCCAAATAGCAGGATCGTGACCAATGCCGGAAACCACTTCATCTGACCTTCAAGCGTATATCCCACCAATAGTGCGCTGGGTAATAAAATCAGAAAACCAACCAGCCAGAAAATCAACCACGACTTGCCCTGTCCTATTCTTTTGGATAGTATATTTTGGAGAATTCCCCTAAAAAAGAGCTCTTCGAAAAGTGCAGTATGCAAAAAAGTACCGATCAACGTAAATAAAATGGATTTCAAAACGATCTCCAATGGGTCACTGTATCCGATGATAGCAATAAAATTGACGGATCTGCCCAGTACAAAAACGAGCGAATAGAAGGCAATCCAAACCAATAGTGCCGTGCGCAAGGACTTCCATTTGAGCTGTGCAACAAAACCAACCTCCCGGATACCCCTTACGACTCCAAAGGCATAGAAACCGGACAGAATAATCATGAGATGTGAAATCGAGTCAAAGCCACTGCCGTTGATCGGCAAATCGCTGTTTTGCTTGATGCTGTACAAGGAGCCAGGTAAAAGTACCAACGCAAAAACAGTAAAATCCAACCATCCGATCTTCCTGACGGGTTGTTTTCGTAACGAAAAAACGGCTACCGGAAAAAAGGTGATGTAGAGCAGTAACCAAAGATTTCCCTCCAACAAATTCTGATGGCTGATTATCATAAAAATCAGATAAAGCACCAACATGGTGGTAGGGAATATCAATACATTCCACCAATTTTTACCGATCCATGTTTGAAGAGCATCTACGACCGATTCCCTGCCAATGGTGAATTGGGCAAAATAGAACAGCAGGAAAAATGGCAGGGCAAGCATCAATTCTGCAAGGGTACATCTGCCCGATGTGTAAAACAAGAAAAAAAGCGTGAGGATGATCGTTGCAAAAGCCCCTTTCAATAGTGAATTGAAAAGGTTGTTTTCAAAACCGGATTTTTTAAAAATCATGTTTATAGTAGTATAGGATGAAAAATAGCGCAGACCAGGTGTCTGCTTCGTAGTTGATAAAACAAAGATAGAAATATCAGCACAAACTATGCAGTATGAAGAAAAACTATTGAGCGAACTTCCCTGCAGGGAAAGATTCTTCCCAATTGCCCTACTGCCGGGAAAGAAGATTAATTGGCAAAAATCATCTTTTGTATGACATATAACTGCTAATTTTGTCACAACTTTCAATTCAGACCCCTATGAAATGCCTCGTCAATTTCCTTTTCATTTTACTAGCATGTTTGCCCTTTAAAAATAGCAACGGGCAGTCGAAACACACCTTCGAAATAAAAGAGGGTCAGTTCGTATACGACCAAAAGCCGATACAAATCCACAGCGGGGAGATGCACTTTGCCCGGGTACCAAGAGAATACTGGCAGCACCGACTGAAGATGATGAAGGCAATGGGGCTGAACACTGTAGCCACCTATGTCTTCTGGAACTATCACGAAACTGCTCCCGGTGTTTGGGATTTCAAAAGCGAAAGTCGAAATATAAGGGAATTCATCCAATTAGCCCAAAAAGAGGGATTGATGGTGATCGTTCGTCCGGGGCCCTATGCCTGTGCAGAATGGGAGTTCGGAGGCTATCCCTGGTGGCTTCAAAAAGAGCCGTCCCTCGTCATTCGAAGTTTCAACCGGCCATTTCTGGATTCCTGCAGAGTCTACATCAACCAGCTCGTTCGCCAGATCAAAGACCTCCAAATTACCAAAGGTGGGCCCATTATTATGATTCAGGCTGAAAATGAATTCGGCTCCTATGTGGCACAGCGCAAGGATATTCCGTTGGCTGATCACAAAAAATACAGTGCAGCCATCAAACAGCAACTCCTCGATGCCGGGGTGGAGGTACCGCTTTTCACTTCAGATGGCAGCTGGCTCTTTGAAGGGGGTTCCATTGCAGGGATCTTGCCAACCGCTAACGGTGAAGATAACATCGAAAAATTAAAAACCATTGTGAACCAATACAATGGGAACAAGGGTCCGTATATGGTAGCTGAATTCTATCCAGGCTGGCTCGACCATTGGGCCGAACCATTTCCGAAAGTATCTACCAAATCAGTCGAGGAACAAACGGAGAAATACCTGAACGGGGGCGTCTCCTTCAATTTTTACATGATCCACGGTGGAACGAATTTCGGATTCACTACCGGAGCCAATTACGACAAGAAACACGACATTCAGCCGGATATGACCAGCTACGATTACGACGCCCCTATCAGTGAAGCCGGATGGGCCACAGATAAATACCTGGCACTTCGTGAGAAATTCAAGGAATTTACCAAAGTAACCCCTCCCGAAATTCCTGCACCCATTCCGGTTATTGCCATTCCTGAAATAGTACTCGACAAGGCCGTAGCCATCGATGCGCTTCTGGAGAAAATAACTCCCGTCAGTAACAACATGCCACTCACCTTTGAAGCATTGAACCAGGGTCACGGCTATGTGCTTTACCGCCGACATTTCGTCCAACCCCTGGCGGGAACGCTCAATCTGAAAGGCTTGCGCGACTATGCCCTGGTCTATGTCAACGGAGATAAAGTTGGAGAACTGAACAGGTACTACAAAAACTACACGACGCCCATCGACATCCCCTTCAATGCGAACCTCGAAATTTTCGTTGAAAACATGGGCCGGATCAATTATGGATCGGAAATTATTCATAATCTGAAGGGACTCCTACCTCCCGTCAGAATCGACTCGACAGAGGTTACAGGCAATTGGGAAATGTTCAGACTGCCAATGGACAAGGCTCCCGATCTTTCCGACATGAAAGATAATTACCTGCCGGGAAGGCCAACTTTGTACAGTGGCTCTTTCGATCTGACTTCCACCGGCGACACCTTTTTAGATATGCGCAAATGGGGAAAGGGAATCGTCTTCGTGAATGGACATCACCTGGGAAGATACTGGAGCGTGGGTCCGCAACAGACACTGTACCTGCCGGGATGCTGGCTCAAAAAAGGGAAAAACCAGGTAGTCGTCTTCGAACAAAAACCGGAGGAAAGGATGAAAAGCCTGAGTTCGATCAAAACACCCCTGTTGGAAGAGCTGAAAAAATAGTGCACTTCCGAAATAAACAAAAGACCCGTAAAATGCACCCTGCCTTTTCCGGGTCTTTTGTTTATCACCACTGAAAATTGATGTTGCTGCTCCCAGTCAGGCTACCTGAAAATTGGATCTTACCTACTTTCCCCGTGGATACCTGAACCTTTCGTCAAAAAAGTCGTAGACCATCCTACATCCATCGAACAATTATTATGCAAAGTGAAGCCCTGTCCTTTTTGCCCCAGTCTACCCTATCAGGCTCCAGGCAGATCCACCATTTATCCTTCATCCGATGAACCTGACCAATATAGCATCTGAGGTGGCTGGTATCTATTCCGGATTGCAGCAGGAGATTTGTCTCAGCCTCAGCGAATCAGATGGGAAGGCAAAATTCACGAAAAACCACTGGGAAAAAGAGATCGGTCACGGACTCACCTGTGACCTTCGTGATGGTAAAATTCTAGAAAAAGGAGGCGTAAATTTCTCCTTTGTCCAAGGCGACTTTACCCCTCATATGGAGCAACTGCTGGGCGAAAAAGCGGTGAGCTATGCCGTAACGGGTATCTCCTCAATCATGCACCCGGTCAATCCGTTTGTTCCTATCATCCACATGAATGTTAGATTCTTTGTGCTCGACAATGGCACCTGCTGGTTTGGCGGGGGGATAGATCTTACGCCCCACTACATCGATGTACCGGAAGCGACTAATTTTCACAAAAAGTTGAAAAATATATGTGACGCCTTTGATGCTGACTATTACCAGGAGTTCAAACAAAAAGCGGACGACTACTTCTACCTCCCGCACAGGAACGAAACGCGTGGTATTGGCGGTATTTTCTTTGACCGGTTGAAACCAGATGCCTCCGTCGGTTTTGAACAACTGCTTGCCTTTACGACCAATATCGCCCGCTCCTATCCGCAATTGTACGGACAAATCATAAGGGATAAATACCAACATCCCTATGATGAAAAAAACAAAGGCTGGCAAGAGTTGCGCCGTGGCAGGTATGCGGAATTCAACCTGGCTTACGATCGCGGGACAAAATTTGGCTTCGAATCCAACGGCAATGCCGAATCGATTCTGATCAGCCTGCCCCCTACCGCAGCCTGGGAATACAAACACTCACCGGGTCCTGACTCGCCCGAGCAGCAGACCATGCAATTGCTCAGGAAAGAGATCGACTGGATAAATCTTTAAACAAAAACCATGACCACTCAAAATACCGCCGTATTATTACTCAATGTTGGGACCCCGGATTCTCCTGCCGTAAAAGATGTACGCAAATATCTCTCCGAATTTTTAAACGATCCACGGGTGATCGACAGTCCCTGGTTACTCAGGAAAATCCTTGTCAACCTGATCATCGTTCCGTTTCGTGCCTCCAACTCCTCCAAATTGTACAAGCAGCTCTGGAACGAAAAAGGGTCACCCCTCACCTACCACAGCCAAAGTGTCAGCAAGAAGTTGCAAACCGAATTGGGCAACGGATACACCGTTTTTGTGGCGATGCGCTATGCCAATCCCAACATTCGTGACGTGATGAAGGAGATCAGAAAGCGTAGTTTTACGCGCATTATTTTGCTTCCCATGTTCCCGCACTATGCCTCTTCCAGCACAGGAACAGCCATCCAAGCCGTCCTTAACGAGGTTAAAAAGTGGACCGTCATTCCGGAAATCAATACCATCGGTCAATTTTACGATGACCCCGGTTTTTTGGAGATTTTTGCCGAACGAATCCGTTCCTACCATCCCGAGCAATTTGATCACATCGTCTTCTCCTACCACGGATTGCCCATCAGCCACATCAACAGCGTCCATCCCGACAAAGATTGCAATCAATGCACCTGCGCCGTTGCACTTCCCGAATATGGAACCCATTGCTACCGGGCAACCTGTTACGAAACCACCAGGCTACTTGCCGCAAAACTGGGACTTCCTGCTTGCCGCTACTCCCAAAGCTTCCAGTCAAGGCTCTCCGACAAATGGCTCAAACCCTATACCGACAAACGTCTCGCAGAACTAGCCGCAGAAGGGGTCAAAAGAATACTAATCGCAGCTCCCGCCTTTGTCTCGGATTGTCTTGAAACTACCGTGGAATTGGGAGTTGATTACAAAAATCTTTTTCTGGAATCGGGCGGTAAAGAGCTGGTCTACGTTGAAAGTCTGAACGATTTGCCTGGATGGATCAAAGTGCTTAAAAGCCTGATCGAAAAAGCCTGATCAGAAGGTTGTTTTCTGCAAAAAAGATTGTAATATTGATAGGCACAGAACCTTCGGGAAACTGGTCTTTGTTTCCTTGCATTCTCGAGATGAATGATCTTTCAACCCGTTCGCTGTGAAATCCCGCAAGGAAAATCTTGTGTTTTTTGCATTTGGAATTATCCATATAAATTCAACCCTATGAAAAAATTTGGCCTCCTTTTGGTGATGATCTCTCTGGTCCTCACAACCGTTT
>Ga0118677_10005338_pt1 | contig 22558 bp, 7 predicted proteins | sample AliMusrvi5mmetaG_FD_86154 | JGI IMG/M metagenome (GOLD analysis project Ga0118677, IMG submission 86154)
GGGTGGAGGCGGGGGCATCGAGATCATGTGGATCTCATTCTTGGGTGCCGGAGAGCCTCCATCGTCGCTCTTGTGAAAAATAAAGAATGCCGCAATACCAACAACAAGGAGCCCGCCGATAATAAGCGGCAAGGGAGCCTTCTTCTCTTGAGGTGTCTTGTCGGCAGCCATGGGTCGGTGATCTGATGGATTGCTGCCTTTTTACTGCCTCTTCTGGGTTGCCAGGCCTACCTTCTCGATGCTGAGACGGCCGATGACATCGAGGACATCCATGACCCCTTGATACTGGGTGGCGCTATCCCCTCTCACAACGACCGTCACGTCGGCATTGGCAGACTTAGCCTCTCCAAGCTTCTGCTCCAGTTCGGGGAGCGTGACTGGGAGCGTGTTGAGGAAGATGGCCCCCTCATTGTTCACGGTGACCGCCTGCGTCTTGGGACCTCCCATGCTGGGTGCGGAGCTTCCCTTGGGAAGGTTGACCTTCACCCCCTGAATGCCGGCTGTCGTCATGATAATGAAGATCAGCAGGAGCACAAGGTAGAGATCGACCATCGGTGTGACATTGATGTCAGCGATGGCTTCTCCTCCGGAGTCGGCTTGCATGGTTGGGAAAGGTTTGGGGTGGGTTTAGTGAGAAGAATTCGAATCCATCTGCTCGGGGTAGTATTCGGCCATCTTCGTGAGGAACTCCTCGACAAAAAGGCGCATGTCCGTGGTGATATCCTTCACCTGAACGCTCAGATAGTTGTATCCGAAGAGCGCCGGGATCGCGACGATAAGACCACAAACGGTGGCCAGCAAGGCGGCGGCAATACCGGGTGCGATCGCATTGATATCAACCTCTCCGAGCATGGCGATCTCGCCGAAGGTGATCATGACGCCGATAATTGTTCCCAGAAGTCCCACATAGGGACCGCCCGCGATACAAATGGTGAGCAGCACCATCATGCTGCTCAAATGGCTCGATTCGCGGGTCACAAGAGCCTCCAAGCTTGATTCGATAGCCTCCTTGGAGCGATGACTCAAACCGGTTCCATCGGTGACACGAAGACGGATTTCCTCACAACCAAGATGATAAACCCGGTAAATCGGCGTGGAATGGATGAACTTGATATGGGCCGGGTCAGTCCGTCCTCCAAGAGAGGCGATCTTTTCAGGATCATCCGTGTCCAGTGAAGTAATATCCTTCGAGAGATGATGCCACTGATTCATGAACTCTTTATTCCCCCTGGAGAGGCTGGAGATGTGATTATACTTCTGAATCATCACGACCCAACTGATGGCCGACATGAGCCCTAGAATGCCGATCACCACCCAGGCATCGACCGTGACCGACTTGATCAGATACCCAAAGAGTCCGAGGCTATCGAAGAAGCTGACTGAGGCTGCCTCGGGCTTGCTCATGACAAGAAGTTTGGCGTTCTGCTGACCCTGACCCAACGCCGAGATCTTGATGAAGCCGGGCGTTCTGGCGGACTTGGAGACCTCCATCTCGTCGATTTCTCCCGCAAATCCGGGCTTACCATCACCATCCCCGCCGATGAAGGCGGGGCCGTTGAGTGAAGGAAGGGGCACGGGAAGATTCGCCACGGCGACACCATCCACATAGAGCGTGGTACGGGTTCCGTCAGAGACAAGGGCCAGATGCTTCCAGGCACCTGCTGCGAGGGGGGCGTTGGCGGTGCCGCGCTGGGTGCCAGAGGCACCTGAGATCTCCATGAAGGGAATGCCGTTATCGAGACCGATCCGCAGGCCATTGGCCCCATCCTTGCGGCTGTAGATGGGCACATTCGGGACGAGCGTAGCCGGCTTGACGAAGGTCATCCAGGTGTAGGGAGCGGCCTCCAGGATAGCGCTATTTGGATTGGCGGGAACACTGATCGGCTTCTTGCCGTCCAGTTTGATGCCGCCGCCGATCATGGATCCATCGATTGGAATCCCGGGAGTCTCAGCACGAATCCCGTTGCCCGAGGAATCTCCGGGAGGCGTCCCATGCTCGTTGAAGTGGTAGACCATCACGGTATCGCCGTCGTAGGCCGTCTTCGGAAGGTCGACTTTTTCACCCTTCGCAGGTTTCTTTTTCTCATTGCGACCCGAGTAGAGGTAGATGTCGCGGGCCGTGCCGGGCTTGAGATCGGGGATCTTCACCCAGACGAACCCCTCGTTCATGACGGTGTCGAACTTCTCCACCTGGGAAGCGAGGAGGGTCTTATCGTCACTATCGACGAAGCGGAGGTCGCTGCCATCCTCCTTGGAGTTGGAAAAATCAAAGTTTCCGTCATGCAGGCGCACGACGACGGTTGTGGTTCCGACCGGATCGCTCACGGCTACCCCGTTATCGGAGGTATCGACCGTGATTTTTTCGCGGGCACTCCAAGCCTCGTTCCACCAGGTGCGTGCTTGGAGGCTTCCCGGAAGCAGGAGGATCAACACAACGAGAAAGGGGAATCCTAGGCTCATGATCGCAGTACCGATTCGTGATAGGACGTTGGGATGATCTGATTGCATTGGAGGTGTTCGGTTGTTGAAAAAGCGGCAAGATTAAAAGTCGCCAAAAAGTCGGAACGTAATGAGCGGTGACCAAGCCATCACGGGGGCTTGTGTGACCAAGGGCACGCCGACATCAATGGATGCGTTCAGGTCCTTGGCAACTCTCATGCGGGACCCCCCTCCATAGCTTGCAAAGTTAAAGTTGGCTGTTTGTCCGGGCAGGGGCTCGTTGAGCCCCAAAGCTCCGCAGTCAAAGAACCCGTAAACACGCCACTCATCAGCCCCTACATGAGAAGGAATCAAGGAGGGGCTCCGGAATTCCGTGCTTGCAAAGACCCCGTTATCACCCGCCTGTGTGCCCTCAAGATACCCACGGCAGGTGTCCAAACCACCCCCGGCAATCTGCTCGCTGTAGACCAAGGGGTTCGGGGAGACCTGTCCCTGAACCTTGCCGAAAATCTGAAATCCACCGGGGAGATCGTGGGTGTGTGACAGGTCGCCCTTAAGCACACTGAATCCTGAATCTGAGTTGTAGCGCAAATTCGCGAACTCCTGCTCGTTTCCGTAAGATCCCACAATCGCTCCACGAATACCGAAGGAAAGCCCTGCATTAAAGATGGTAACGGCCCCCTTGGGCGCCCAGACAGCATTGTAATTCAGACGGATTGGCCAGTAATCGAGTGGACTGGACTGGGAAGCGGTTGCGGATGAAGAAGCCGTCGAATAGGGATTGATCACCTGGCTCAGGTGCTTGAAGTCGATCCCCCAGTTAAAAGACTGACTGAAATCCTTTTCTCCCGGCAGGGCGCACAGAAACCTGAAGGCCGCAGTGTTGCCGGCACCGTTGACGTCGCCTCCACCAAGTGTGGAGACATCGCTGTTCTGCTCGCCATACGAGACATTCACCCTCAACCAATCCACAGCGGGAATGCGGGCCGTGTAAAACACATTCCAATTGAGAGCCTGCGAGTCATTCTGAGGAGCGATCTGGAAGGATCCCCCGATTGCATCCCCTCTCTGCCAGAGGTCATCGTAGCTGGAGGCCAGATTCACGCGATAGGGAACCGTGTTGGGGCTGTAGCGGTTATTGACCTCGGCGCTACCGTGCCATGGAAGGGTATCCTTCACGTTCAGGTTCACATCCACGGTCCCCGGTTCAAATCCGGGAGTGAGCGTAGGAATGACCTGGCGGTCGCTCCACTGGTTGAGGGCGAGGATCTCACTGGAGACCTTATTGAAATCCGGCACCGTTCCAGGGGCAAGAGAGGGTACCTTTTTCTTGATCCCACCGACCGAGAAAAACCGGGATCCCTCGACATTGAGCCTTCCGATCTTGGCCTCCGTGACTTGCAGGAAAACAATGCCCCTCTTGCCGGTCTGCTGGGGAATCTGCACATTAACGGTTTGGAACCCCTTGTCTTGAAAGGCTTTTTCAAGTGCGGTGCGGGCCTTCTCCACATCATCGGGAGTCCGCTCGGGGCCCATATACGGATAGACCGCCTTCTCGATTTCAGCCCTGCTGAGTTGGTGGGATCCGAGGACACGAAACTCCTTGATGTAGAGTTTTTCAGCCGAAGCGGCGTTCGTCGATTTCGACGGATCCTGAGGGCACGATGTGACAGTCGGCACCGGTGGTGGTGAGTCCATTCCCTCTTCTGCAGACCACCCCGTGAAGCTCGTGATCAGAACGAGGCCTGCAGCGAGGATGCATGGGGCCCAAAAGCTAATGACCAAAAAGCTCACGACCCTCTCACAATCGGAGACAGACGCAATACCCTGCCCTTCCGGAAGGTGAAAGGTGTTTTTAGTCTGCTTGAAACGATGGGAATTGGGAAGCATGAGTCCGATTGTGAACTGTGCAAAATTGACCCAAACATTATCAGAGAACGCCCTTTGCCTTGAATGTTTATTTGTCACGATCCTGTAACAATTTCGCCACAACAATTTCGGAATGCAGTTTCTACAACCAAGGAAACAGCCGGGCGCTATCTAGCGGTTTTCTGTAACTTTTCGCTCACTGGGGAGCTGGATCCCGAGAAGCCTGTTCCTTGGGATCAGTCAAGGTCCACTCCTCGATCAAGAGTGGATCCGAGGCCCCATTGACTTGCAAGACCCAGAGATGATGAAACGGGACATGCACCCCGGATTGCCGCTTGGGTGTGAAGATGCCGCTGAGTTTGCACCAGAGACGCCCCTCCCTCCAGTCCATCGCACGGAGCGAGACCCGGTCGACCCGACTCAGGAAGTTCCCATGACGGGACTCCACCTCTGAACGCAGTTTGCTACCATTTGGCTCCCGGAGCGGTGTCACCTCCGGTTTCACCGAATCCAGAGCGAATAGCCTGAGTTGATCTCCCTGATCCCCGGGGGCCTCGTTGACCGCGAGGTATTTTGAATCCGGACTCCAGAGAATCGATGCGGCTCCAATTGCAGATGTCCACTGGTAGATCACCCTCCCTTGCAGGGTGATTTCCAGTTCCTTACGGGCCTCCCCCCTCTGACCCGGAGCCGCAGGTAACCTCCGCAATTCGAACATCCCATCAGGCGAGACGGAGAGAGGCTGTCCCTCGGGTGACATCTCCGCTCGGAGATGGATCGATGGAGTCAGCAGGAAAAATACCGCAATTGTCCCGAGCAGAGCATCGGACAAGCACTTACGGGGGAAAATGGCTTTCATTTGGGTGTGATGCGGATCAAATTAGCAACAACCCACCAATTACGACGCTTGTCGTATTAATGGATTAAACAAAGGTTTTTTTCTTTGGCACCGAGTACGGGAGACAGCGTGATTTTTTCGTCGAATGTTGCCAACCTTCCGTCTCGAGTAACAGCCAAGGCCAGCAAATAGAGATCCGTGATCTGGCGCGAGTTGTGGATGAGATTCTCGGAGAAGATCGATTCACTCCTCAGCGAAATGGAATCCTCCCAGAACTCATGATCAGTCTGTTCCGAAAAACGCCGGAGTTGTCCGATCAACTCCCCGGGTGTGAACCGGTACTCCCGACCGTAGCCGATACTACTCATGATGCGAACAACACCATTTTCTGTGATAGGGCAAGTGGCCCATCCATTATGGTGATTCTGAGCCCACCACGCATGGGATCTCTCATGAAATGCATGATCGGGATCAAGGAGCGCAATGATCACATTGATATCCAATAGGGCTCGCATCGCTTTAGACCCCTTCTTCATCCATAAGTTGACGAACACGAGCCAATGTCACCACCTCTCCACGTGAGCGCACTAAGGGTACCCCCTCCCTACTAGCCGGAAAATTGGTTGGTTTCTGTTTAGGAACCGTTAATCCACGCCGGGCGAGTAAAGAAAGGATCCGACCTGCTGTACTTCCCTCAAGTTGGGCTAGTTCTTTAGCCGCTTGGAGAACATCCTCTTCAATGTCCAAAGTTGTTCTCATGCATCAGATGCTAACACATCAATTCATCTGCATCAATCTTTTAATCTGCTGATAGGCTGGATCAATTACGATTAGGAAGGTTTTGGCAATGCAAGTACCTCAAAGAGAACATCCTAAGACTCAAAGCGATGCCTGAATCGGGGCGACTCTGGCATTATCCGCCTTCTTATTGCGATCATTCAATCCATCACCCGCACCTCCATCCCCGCTACCGTCCCCATTACCTCCGCCGTATCCATCGATGATGAACCGAATCAGAGTGAAGCCTGGGGAGGGGCCACCGATTCGGAAGAGGTCGTCGCCCCCTGATCCTCGCCACCATTGCCATAGCCAAGAATATCAATGGAGATGATTGATGGGGGGGGCTCGGTCGTATCGGTTGTGTTTTTCTGAGCGGCACCCTGAGCCGCGCTGTTGTTAGCGGCGGACGCGGAGGAAGCGGCCGTGGCTCCGCTGACATTTGGGGCAGCTGGGGGGGGAGCCGCTGGAGGCGCTCCTGAGGTGGATCCACTGGCGGCGATGTTGTCGGCATTGAGCACCTTGGTAGCCGCAAGATTCAGGTTTCCTGAGGAGCGGATCCCGGCATCGCCCGCATCGATCACACCGGATGGTGCGATCAGATTCACATTGCCAGGGAGCACGCCAGCCACTGTGGCCAGAACGCCGATTCCACCTCCCGTCCCAAGGCCGGCCAGATCCGTCTGCACATTCCCACTCTGGGGATCGATCAAGACCTGCGTTGGTGCGGCAGACTGGACGGTCTTGGCAGAAGATCCTGCGGCAATGTTCCCCTTGTCTGACCAGATCAGAATATCGCCCCCACGAAGGGTGAAGATACGGCTGATGCCGATGGAGATATCATCACGCGAGTAGATATTGATGGAGCCCCCCGCATCGGTCACAATGCCTGGGGGAGCCAGTGGAGGCGTTCCTGCTGACTGTGTCTGAAGAGTCAGAGCACCACTTGGAATCAGAATATTGATATTACCACCGCTCTTGGTTGCAATATCACGAGCCCATGTCGAGACATTGGCATGAGCGTAAGCATTCCCAAAGATTGTACTGATCGCCTTCTCACCTTCGGCATAGGAACCATATCCGGGTTTCCCAACCTTGTTGTGATTAATCCCGGTTTCCGTCAGGACGAGATAGAAAAGCTGAAGCTCCAGATTGGCCCGCTCCTCTTGACTAAGGTCCGTGGATCCCGGTGCAAAACTCGCAGCACTGATATTCCCCGGTAAGGGGGCCCCTGAATAAGTCATTGCATCAGACAACTCCGAGAGGTAAGAGGCTCCTTGCGCACCGGCAAGAAGAGTGGTTGTAAAGTTCTGAAGCGCCAATCCATCTGGCGAGGAGAGACCCATCGGCAACTTAACCCCGGCCCCAACGACAAGATCAGCGCCTTGGGAGGGCAGTGACGGATTGCGTGCATTTGCAATACTGGTGATACCAACACCCGTTCCGTCGCTGTTGTTCGCTCCATTTCCCAAGTCCACATTGCCACCGGCCAGAACCTCAAGGGTTCCAGGCCCGCTGATCTGAATATCTCCCGACTGCAACGGGACGGATAGGTTCAACGTGTTGCCGGACTGAGCCTGTCGTTGGAGCGGTGATTGAGGATCATAAGCGATGATGTCTCCTCCAGCTGAAACGATGCTGACATTATTCGGTCTATTGTTCTGAATATAGAGTCCTATGTCCGTGATATTCGCTCCAGCTGAAAGATCGGCCTGTTTCGCAGAGAAGAGCTCCAATCCGGAAATGTTTCCGTTCTGGGCATAGATTTGCACAGGTGTCGGGTCATCATAATGGAGTAAGGTGGAGTCATGCAGTTGCTGCTTGGTCTGTAGAACACCGTGCTGGCCGGAATAGGAACCGCTCTCCTCAAAAAGCAAGGCAATACCAGCTGTGAAGGGTATCTTTGACTTTGCATTTGCCTGCGCGTTGACCTGATCACCCGGTGCAAGCATCGCCCTTAAGGAGAGAGGATTATTGATACCGGCAAGGGAGTTTGGATTGGCATCGGAGAGGTTCAACTGGGACGACGCCCAGACTTTCTGACCACTGTATCCGCCAGTTGGGGCCAGACCTGAAATGCTTCCCTCGGCAATGAGTGAGATATTGCCAAGCGCCGAGGGGGCCATGATGTAATTTCCTTGAATGGTTATGTCCCCTGAGAGAGCGGTTGCGGACAAAGACGGGGGGGCCAGTGAGATCAAAGACCCAAGATTATTGATGGAGGGTTCAGAAAGTCTCAGCCAGGGCTGATAAAATGAACTGTTAAGCGGATTTGCCGGCACCGTGAACCCCTGCATCCAATTCTGAAGGATTGGCAATGGATTGGGGTTGGACGGCGAGACGGCGGCTTCTCGGAAAGTAATGCTGCCGCCTAATGATGAGACATCGACGATGTCACTTGGATTGTATGTGCTGAAGTAATCTTTATACCAAAAGCTGTTATTCACACCCTGCGGCATAAGGAATGGATTGGCCACGGGGCCAAGAAGAACACTACCCCCCGCATCGACATGAAAACTCCCCTTGCCCAGGAAGAGTGTCGTCGGCAGATAACTGAGAGGATCGCCAGGGGTTGCTGAAGAATTAATATACTGAGGCAACTGGGAATCCCGGGTGGGATTGGAAATGACACTTCCACCGGCATGGAGGACTCCAGTTCCCCTCTCAACATAGTAGACACCGGCGTCAATATTATTTGCGGCCCTGACATTCAGATCTCCACCTCCAAGTTCCACGCCATTAACAGATCCCGCAAGGATCGGATTACCACCGGCATCACGCGATGGAAGCCGGAAGCTTGTGGGAATCACCGCATCCACATTTGCGATATTATTCCCTGCGTTGAGGGTTATATTACCACCGCCCAACGCGCCCACACCTTCGAAGAAATTACTGAAATCAACCCACCATGTGGTCGAGGCACGATCAGCAACCTCTGATCCATAAACCATTTGCTGGAAGAGTCCGGTTGTCTGGTCCACAGAACCCCTGCGGTAGAGCCAGTTCACGGGAAGTTCACGGACAGAATCAGCGATCGGATTCCCTTGGGAATCGAGTGTCAAGTGAGTGATATTTTGACCGGTAAAAATGGCTATATTACCGCCCGAATAACTGAACTGCGGACTGTAGGGTGTCTGCTGTTGAAGTGCTCCGAGAGAAGCGTTGGCCTGCTCCGTTTTATTCAGGCGGGGTGAAGGCAAGTCAAAGGTGCCATGAAGTGTCGGGTCCGTGACTTGCACGCCCGCCGTGTAGATTGATGCAAATTGGTTCCAGAGTTGCAGGTCCCCCGAGGCGTTGATGGAAAGATCCCCCGAACCCGTGCGAATCACTTGGTAATATCCAGAGAGTGTGTTTGCAGTTACGGCATTCAGTCCACCAACTTGATCAATATTCTGACCGTTTAAACTGACCCCAAGGACCACATTTCCGGATTGCGGAAGCACCTCTCCAGACTTGGTGGCAACCAGTTGGGCCGGTGGATTGACTGTTGCCAGGCTAGCGGAACCAAAATCGGCTCCAGCCGTAACCTGATAGGACCAGGACTGGAAGTTCACAGGAAGATTTTGATTCTGCGGTAGAAGCGTCGCCGAGTAGGAACTGTCTGTGAATCCATCGCTTAAGCTGGCGTGGAAGATAACGCTGCCTGAACTCCGAAGCGTGAGGAAGCCAGGAGCGGCATTCACCCCGGTGCGAAGCATGGAGAGATCCCAATCGGTGTTCAGGATGAGATTACCCGACTGATTGAGGATTTCGACACCCGGAGAGAGATTGAGAAGCGAGCTTATGGAGGAGTCCTGATTGGCCGTCAATCGGTTAAGAATGGAGGCCGCCGTGTCAGAATTGACACCGGGTGCACCGAAGAAAGTTTGTGCATCCGAGGCGATCGTGTCCCTCAGAGACTGGGTGATTTCACCGGAAGTCCCCGTGACGTCGTAGAGTTTGTAACCCTCAAGCGCAATGCTGGAGGCGCCGGTAATGCTGGAGTCCATGTGGCTGATCTGAAGATCGGATCCGTCGGCCGTCTGGGGGGCCCTCAGACGAAGGACGCCTCCCAGTTGGTCGATTCTTTCAGGAGTGGCATTTACCCCCAGATCGATTGTGGAAGCCGTTTGGAGATCCAGAGCTGCAGTGGGGTCGGTCGCCCCATGAACCGATGCTCCGGCGCTCAGGAAGACCGATCCCCCCTTGCCTGCGGAGTCGAAATTATCGGCACGAACCGAGAGTCCGGAATTGGGCTCGAGAATCACACTGCCGCTTGCAATCAAAGAGATTGCCCCCCCTGTCAAGACACCGTCGCCATTGGCCGCCACACCAGAGGCGTTAATAACACCGTTGGGGGTCACATCGATCGAACCTTGATCTGCTACGAGCGAAAATTGATGAGCCATGACCGCAGTCTCCACGGCGACATCGCCATCTCGGATACGGAAGGAAAGCGCCTGGGTAAATCCAGCACTGTTAAGAGACGGGGCGATCGAGGAAATCAGGGAAAGGTTTCCTCCGCTCGGGTCAAGGGAGCCCACATCCATGGTGAAAGAACCATTTTTTCCACCACTTCCCCCATTTGCCGATAGCGTGGCATTCGGGTCGATTGTGAAAAAGCCACTGGGAGCGTTCACCGAGAGGGTTCCGGCAGAACCGGCTCCCGGCTGGGCGCTCACATTGAGCGTCGTCCCGGAGGCCAAGACGACATTCCCAATGTCAGAAGAGAGGGCAATGCTACCTCCATCCGTGTATTTGGTCACATTGAAAAGCGATCTGCTTGTCCCACCCGTATTCAAGAGCCCACTCCCTTGACCACCCACGATCAGATCGCCAGATTTGGCCTCGACGGAAATGGCTCCACTCGGGAGGTTTATCGAGGTGTCTATGGTAACGGAGCTTCCCTGCAGGCTTAACTTTGCACCCAATCCCGGATCCACGGTCGCAGGCGTCGCATAGCCACTGTCAGGCGACTGCAGTTCAAGGTTTCCCGACGCCTTCAGCATGATTGAGGAGCCCGCAGTGCCAGTGAGAAGGGGAGTCGTCACCGAGAGATCCGTGGGGTTTGCTTCGGTCCCCACGGACAGTCCCCCTTTTGCATTGCCAACCAACTCACCCGTGGCATTCATCGAGACATGGGAAAATTGGTCGATTGCAACGGTATTGGCCCCTGTGAAAATCGTCGCGGCATTCAGCTCAAGTATCCCATCAGGCGTAGCGGTGGCGGGGCCGGGAGCAATCACTCCCAGGGCATTATCAAGATGGATCTCGTTATGCGCGCTTAGAGAAAGGGATGATCCCTCAAGATCAAATCCCCGGATTTCTCCGGCATGGAGTTGGAGTGTCGTGAGGGCGCTGGATCCGAAGGAACCTCCCCCATAAAAGTCCATCGTGGAATAACTGCTGAGCGTGAGGGCCGTTGCGTTCTCAATGCCCGATAACGTTGATCCTGCAAGAACAAGGCTATGCGCATCGGCGGGATCAAGATTTGCCGCAGTCAGGGCGGGATCCATCAAGATCGCGATGCCTCCTGAATGCAGTTCAATCACCTTGGAGTTCAGCAGGCTGGTGGATGAAATCGAGGCCGAGGCACTGGAATCCAGCATCACGCTGTTACCCCCTAGAGAGGATCCATTCTCCAGCGTCAATGACGGGGTGATTGGATTTCCATTGCCATCCCTGAGGGCCTGCTGGATCTCCTGCGAGGAGACCCCGCTACGGGTAAAGGTGTCCGATCGGTCACTGCTGACTCGTAGCAGGACGCCATTGCCGGCATCCGTAAGATTAGGGTCGGGAGCGACTCCGTTTCCTTCGGCTTGGATGGAGGCTCCGGATTTCAGGGTAATGGCATCATTGGCGGCTAGGATGATGTCATTTCCTTTAAGGGCCGTGCCCGCATCCATCACAACCTTTTCGGCGCTGACACTAAGCGGAGTCAGGCCGTTCTTGGAGGCTTCGCGTGATCCACCGATTAACAGACTTCCAAAACTCCAGGAGGCAAGTTGAGAGGCCCCCAGAACAATATTCCCAGCCTCTCCGCCGCTCCCATCCGATGTGATTTCAATGGTGCCAGGGGCGCTGATATCAATGGTCGCGGCGATTCCCCCCGAAGCAGCCTTACCAAGGACCACCCCGTTGAGCGTTAACAACGAGGTGGCCTTGAACGTGAGATTGCCGGCGTTTTCCGTCCGCGACGAGGTGGGCACTGATGCAAAGAATCTACCAGCGTTCAGTTGCAAAGACTCGACCCGTGCGGCAATTGCTGCAGGTGAAAGGAGTTGAAAGAGCGTGGTTGTCGTTGGTGTGGCGACTGCGGTATCCAGACCATTGATCTGGGTGCCCGATACAATGACGGTTCCATCGGGTTGGTTGACTGACCCGCTGATCGGAGCGGCTGAAGAAGTGGGACTGATTAAAAATGCACCGGGTTGTGTGGCGTAACTTGCCGGCAAAAGGGTATAGGTCCCTGCAGCCAGTCCCCCGCCAGCCGAAATGGTCACTTGGGAGCCAACCGCAGGAGATCCATCGGCGTAGCCTGTCGGCGAATATTTTGCCTGATATCCGGGAATGATCGCGTAATACTGGGGAAGCTTTGACCAATAGGGTCCGATCACCGGTTGAACACCCGAGTTGGCCTGTCGCACGGACCAAGTGGATCCATTGTAACTCACAAGATCGCCAGCCTGATAACCGGCGGAAGAACTCCATGGCCCGGAGGAGCTCCCGAGCAAATTCATTGTTCCACCCATTCCGGAGACCCATTCGCTGGCAAATAGATTCCCACCTCCGCGAAGGTTGATGACAGCCCCTCTCTCCGTGTTAACATTCTTGGCTCCGAGTTGAATGGATTTGGAGGGAAGCCCTGTTGTGGTAATGACTGTCCCGGAGGGATCCACCCAGGTTGTTCCATCAACCGAAGTCCCATATGGGAGCGAAACCACAGCCCCTGTTCTGGCATCCACCCCGGAAATCGATGTCGTGCTTCCGGCAGACAAATCGAGATTCTGAGTCGTGGGAACCGTGAGTCCAGAAACCGGGTCCCATGGTGGAACACTACTTCCATTATTTCCCAGATTGATTGTGCCGAATGGTGAGAGGAGAGTGCCCCCTTGAGAAATGGTATCGGCATAGACCGAAAGAACTCCCACGGCGGAGAGAGGCAGTTGCGCCATCTTACCCGATTGGTTGATCGTCACGGATCCTTGAATTCCACCCGAGGAGAGCGCCTGCCCGCTGGATTGGTCATGATTGTAGGCTGCAACCGTGAATCTCGTGCCCGAGGCCGGATAGACCATCGCCGAATTCATCTCCAGATTCCCCGCCATCGCAAAGGTTCCATCCCCTCGAATTGCACCTCCCGCTGCACTCAACCTTGCCTTGGCAATATTTTTTAATGAGAGATTACCGATGTCTATCAGTTGAGCCGTGACTTCAAGTTGTCCGGTTCCAAAAGTGGGAGGTGCAAAAATCGGGGTCGTGGAAGTTCCAAAAACCGTCGAGAGCGCTAAACTCCCCGGGGCAATGGGGGCCAAAAAAGGCGTTCCCAGCGAGACATAGGGAGCACGAAGACTCAACAAGGAGTCCGTTGAAAGCACCCCTCCCGTGGCAACCCGGAGACTTTGAGGGGCACTGAGGGTCACGGGCCCCTGAAAAAGGATATTGCCTCCCAGCGAAATCGAGTCGAATCCTCCCGCATGGAACGAGTCAACCGCAAGGTGCCCTCCTCCCGAGGAGTTACCATGCCCATCCGCCACCTCCTGACCGACAGCTGAAGTTCCAGAGGATCGGAACGCACTTGGAATGGTCTTTCCATGTTGGCTCAACCAGAGATTGAAATCCGTCACGCCTCCGGAAAATGTGCCGGAGGAGAGACTGAGGCTTCCTCCAGGCGCGGTGCTTCCGCCGCTGGCCGCAATGAGAGTGGCATCGGTATAGAGTAATTGAGCTCCGCTAAGGGCAATGGAACCACCGGAGGAATCGACACGGTAAGTGGTGGAATTTTGCTGCACCCCGGTCCCAATTTGAATTCCCACTTGATAGGGGAGCAAGTCGCACAAAGAGCTAGCACCGGAGGCATCCAATACCGATCCAGATTCGGCCACAAGATTCCCACTGATGGAAATCACCCCACCGGGAATCACCACGCCAAAAGTGCTTCGCGCCCTACTTGGGTCATTCAGGAAGAGCGCCTCGCCTGCCGTCGAAAGCCTTGCCGACGAGGCTAGGTCAACGGATACCAACGGGGCATCGGGAGTTATGACATTTTGAGGAAATGATGAGGCTCCCTTGATGGAGATGGAGCCTCCGGGAACCGCAAGATCACCCAGGACGGCCACGCTGTTTCCGGCCAGTGAAAGAGATCCCGATTTAGCGATAGGCATATTCCCGATCATCGAGATCTGCGGACTCAGCGTGATGTTCACACCCGACTCCACGACCAGGTCTCCGCGAACCAACAGTTGCTGACCTGAAGCCCGGGAACCATCGCTTAATCCCAGGGCTTTCAAGGAGAGATTCACAACCGGACTCAAGCCGACCGGTTGGGCATAGGGTTGCAACAAAAACCCCGTGGAGGTGGGCATGATGATCGTGGAGAGGACCTCTGGATGAATCGTGGTTCCGCTCGCGATCCGGATCCCGGGAATAAAATCTGTTTGTGAAACGGAACTCTCAAGACCGATTCCCGAGAAATCATAGCCACTGAATCCGCTCTGGCTGAAAAGTTCGGGAGAAATGAGCAGCACTCTTGAGTCCGGAGTCTTGCCCCCGATTTGAATGGCTGGCGCTGTGATGGCGAGAGATCCGCCGCCGCCCCCCAATCCCGAGAATCCTTTTAATGTGGAACCCAGCTCCACGGATCCTTTGTCAATGGTCTTGATAACGGCATCCTGGCCTCCGGATACGGAAATGGATCCGGCGTTGCCATACGATGAATTTCCGGAACCTTGGAACAAGGCCCCTCCTGAGACATCGAGGAGGCCCCCCTTGTTCAAGAGGGTCTGATAACCGGTGATGTTGATCCGACCACCATTCAGCGCGATCGGTTCAATGTTTTCCCCGGCATTCGGTGCAACACTCGATAGGTTTCCCGCAGTGGTTACCACAGCTGAGGATCCGACCTGAACGATGCCTGATCTCAGGTGTTTGGCCGGCGTGCCATCCAGATTGAAAAGTGCTTGGGAGCCTGACTGATAGGTCGGCGTCCCGTTTTGATTCACGACATCCTCCACAGAGGATGTCGTTGGTGTGGGCAAGGACGCAACTTGATTAAGCACGCTGTAAGGAGCCAGATCAGCAGTCAGCGATACCTGCCCTCCGGGGGCGAGAATCTGCCCGGCAATCCGGATGTTTGCAGCCTCCAGGTTGATATCACCGTTTATTCCGGCATTCAGCACAACCCCGTCGGGAAGAACGATACTCCCGTCATGATTGAGGATTTTCAATCGTCCAAAGCCCTCCGAAGTCAAATCGGAATTAAGAACCCACGGAACGGGATCAGCCGAAACCGTCGTGATCGCGGAACCTGAAGCGGATTGCCCCACAATGCTCAGGTTGAATGACGAGCTTTCCGGCAGGCTACTAAGGGTCGCCGTCGCCCGGACTTGTTTGGGACCCACAACCGTAGTTCCATCAAGACTGCCATTGAGATGAACCCTTGGTGCCTGGATCAAGATACTACCCCCTCCGGCTCCACTGATGTAGGGAGCTTCATAACGAGAGAGTGTCGGATCAAGGGGCGATTGATAAGTTCGCTTGACTCCCCATTTGTCAGATGACTCGACGGTCGCGCCGCTCGAATAGACGCCGCTGTAAGTACGGTCTGGCGTAGCCTGGGAAATATTGACCAAGTGCCCCTGGTAGATCAGCTCGGTGGTGGTGAAGGTGCCGCCGGAATATTGCGCCCATCCTCCCGAAACATTGATGGTCGAGCCAGTCGCCATCGCGAAGGAGTTGCCTGCGTTAAGTGAGACGGTGCCCCCCTGCTCTGTAAGTTGGCCCACGGTTCGCTGGATTAATCCAGCGAACCCCGTAGCGTCTCCGAGCGGAGTGCCCATCCAATATTGGCCGTTATACGTCCCGGTGATCCTGCTATCGATAGTAAGACTCTTACCCCGGACAGAACCGTTGCGCTGCAACGGGCTGTTGGAAAGCTCGGCTCCACGTAACTGGAGATCGATGAAGTTCTGAGTGCTGTCGACCTGAACTCCCGTCGATCCCGAGACATCAATGACGGCACCCGCACCCATCGATATCCCCCCGTCGGTGTAGGCAAACTGAAGGATATGCGTACCCGGGTCAAACCAGTTGCCCGCTTGCACCATGATCCCCGTGGGAAGTGACGCGCCCGTCTCCGAAACAGCCCCACTTGTCGCGATCGCCCCAGGCGCCTGAATCAGGGATCCTCTCGCCATCTCGATGTTCTTACCCTGAATCGAGATCGTGGAATTGAGTGCCAGCTTGCTCCCTGCCACCGTTTCACGACTGCTCCAATCGGGCAGAATCCTCATCGTGCTGCCCTCCCCCATCAGGACCAACCCCGTGTCCTTGTAAAGGATGGCCTGCCCCTGTGTTCCGTCGGACTTGTAGGAGGCATTGTAGGAGGCATTGTAGTTCGCCAGAAGATCGATCCGGCCGTTGAGCGAAACCGAGGTGCTGCTGTCAATGACACCATTCTGTAAGACTGCCGAACCAGCCATGGTGAGATCACCTTCCATGATCCCTAAATACCCCTTATTCTCAACGGTCCCAGAGTGGAGGGAAATCGTGCCGATGGATGGATCCGTGACCTTTCCCACGTAAACATCCATACCACGCAAACTGGGATCCGAGGAGGGATGAGGCGTCAGCCCCACCTGCAATCCTGCTGCAAGGATCGTTTGTCCATTGGGAGTGCTGATGCTTCCGTCATTCTCGACATGAGGCCCAATGAGTGCCACAAGGCCCCCTGTATGGGCGCTATTGACCGGAGAATTGATGGTTGCTCCCTTTTCCACGGTCACGTCCCCCAACTTAGAACTCAATCCAACTGCTGCCAGCGCTGGGTTGAAGGTTGGGGTGGGCCCGTTTTGCCCTCCTGATACCGGCAGGGCGGAGAAGAGAAACTGGTAGTCTGGATTATTGGCAATACCGCGGGCAGTGATTCCATCCAGAGAATCCCCCGCGAGATTCCCATTGATCGGTAGCGTGGAAGCGACCAGAGAATGAGTGTTTACCTGGGATCCGTTGTGAAAGAGGATTCCATTCTGGTTGAGGATATAGACTTGGCCCTGCGCTGTGATGGATCCGAAGATTTGGGTCGGATTGGCGGTCCCCATGACCTTGTTGAAGGCAATCCAGTTCCCGACATCTTTCCCCCCTTTGCTCTGGTCGAAGTTGACCGTGGTCTGCGGTCCCACACTGAAATTATTCCAGTAGAGATAGGCATTCTGATTCCCTTGGGTAATGTCGACCGTATTGCCTGTCTGCTTGAGGGAATTGATTCCGCTCCATGTGACCGGAACTTGGTGGGCGTCCACTTTCGCCGTGGGGTTGTAGGGATCAAGCCATCCCGCCGCCAAGCCGTTTTTCACAAGTGAGGAATCAGGCAAGAGTCGTCGGGCTGATGTTTGGAATGCCTTCATGGCGGCCACGGCGGCATCGGTTCTCTTCAAGTTGGCCTGGGCTCGGGCTGCTGTCAGTGCCGCCGATGCGGCACCTGCATTATTTAAATTGGCGGCGCCCCCCTTTCCTCCGCCTGCCCCCGCACCAGCTCCTCCGAAAGCCTGACTCGCCGTCATGGCAAGGAGCGCTGGACTGGACGTGAAAAAAAGCAAGGTCGTTAAAGCTGTTGCCAGGACTCGGATGGAGAACGGCATGGATCGGGAGTTGATCGAACGCACTAAGGATGAATCGGCACCAAGAGGCCGCAGGCGCACGCCAGCAGCAAGCACTCTGGGACTGTGAACCTGGTGACTCATTTCAGATCAAACCCTTACGGATCAACGGACGCTTCTCTGTTGAACTTGAATCACCCGGCGTTTGGCTCTTGCCGCTACGAGCAGAACCATCACTCCCAGAATGATCAATCCCCAAGTCCCCGGTTCCGGAACCACTTGGACACCGCCGCCGCCACTGCCACTACCTTGAGAACCGTTAAACACCGAGAGGTCGGCCACCACTCCGGCATCGTTGAGCGCAGCAGCACGGAGACCGCTTGTGATACCACTGCCACCACCACTGAAGAGACTGTTATGATCAATGACGGCCCATGCGGAGTGTGTCGTTGAGTCGTAGCCATAAGCTCCCATGATGGACAGAAGATCTGTATTGATCATAGCAGTGCCCAATGCATTCAGGGAGGCCAAACCATTCGGCAGATTCAGGCTTGGGACATCAATCAGGAAGGTATTGAAGCTTCCCCGGAAGCCGGAGCTCCCCCACAGCTTCGCATTGGTGGTTCCAAGCATCGAGGTAATGGCACTGGTCGTGACATTAGGTGCCGCCCCACCCTGACCATTGCCTTGGATCGTATTGACCCATTTCGAGGTAATCGGATTATACCATTGGATCGTGTTCTTGATCGCACTGAAGGAGGGATCGGTCATGGAGAGAACCGCTGGATTATTGAAAGTCCCCTTGAAGTTTAGGGAACCGCTGACCAAGGAGGCGCTGAGGGTTGTATCCGCCGTGACTGTGCCGGCTAAGATGGAGAATTTCTTGCCAGCGCCGATACCTGCCCCGAATCCCGCCACAGAGGATCCCCCGGAGTAGGTTTTCTGAAGCACTCCGGTAGGTGCCAGCACCACGGATCCACGGATGCTAGAGGTGAATGCCTGCCCCGAATTGTCTAATAGAAGACCGGCCACAGCAGTCGCTCCGTTCCCACTTAACGAGGAATTTGCATTCAGAGCCAGGACGGAGGACTTGCCGGCAATATTCACGGACCCACCCAAGTTCGCATTGGCACCGAGCACCACCGTCCCAGAATTCAGATAGGTCGTTCCCGAATAGGTCGAATTATTGCCACTGATCGTCGTGGTGCCCCTTCCAGAACTGGTGATGGTTCCCTTGCCCGGGGAACTGCTGACAATCTGATTGGAGAGAGTCGTCTGGCCCGACTGGTTGAAGATCAGGTTTCCATTACCGGTCCCGAAGGTCACGGTGCCTCCGCCGAGCGAGAGATTCCCGACCCCGTTGGAGTCACCCAGGATCACCGTCCCCCGGGAAGTCGAGTTCGATGCGATCAGCACTCCCGAGGAGAGGGCCGCACCACCTGAGGAGACGGTCAGCGTTCCGTTTCCAGAGCCACCCACCGTCATGAGACCGCCGTTCGTCCACACACCGCCATTTCCAACGCGAACGGTTCCGGACGTATTGGCGGCGGCACCGACCACTGAGGAGATACTCTGAAGGGTTCCCGAGGCAACCGAAACGGATCCCACGGGCATCTGCGTGTTGAGACTCAGCGTTCCGCTCCCCGACTTGATCAGACCGCCTGTACCACCAAGGCTGGCCCCAATGGTGGTGGGATTGGTTCCGTTGACCGTAACCCCGGAGGTTGCAATCACGGTTCCATCGGTGATCGAACCCGAGGTCAGGGTCACCGAGCCGAACTTCTGGCTGATACCAGCCAAATCCAGGTTACCCCCAGCAACCGTCACCATGGCATTGGAAGCCCCCAGCGCATTGGTATTGGAAGCCACAAGAGTCCCCGCATTCACGAGGGTTCCCCCGATGAAGCTATTGGATCCGGTCAGCGTGGTTGTTCCGGCTCCGTTCTGGAAGAATCCTCCGGAACCACCGAAAGACTCGGTGACAAGGGCCGTTCCGGTATTGGTGGCTGTGAAAGACGACTCCGTCAAAAGACCACTTCCGGTGATCGTTCCATTCCCCAAACTTACGGAAGTCACCCGCTCTGCAATGGACCCCAGATTCAAGGTTCCCCCATTGACGGAAACAGAGCCCCCCGCCAAGGCAGAAGCATTGGACGCAACCAAGGTTCCGCCATTCACCGTTGCCCCTCCCGTGAAGCTGTTGCTTCCAGCGAGGATCGAGGTGCCGGAGCTCTGCGTGACTCCCGTTGAGCCGGTCAGGTTTGCGGAGATGCTTCCACCCTGAAGGGCGACATTGGTCGCCGAAAGCGTGCCGCCGGAAATCGTTCCACCTGAGAGAGTCACCGATCCCTGAGTAATCGTCCGGGATCCCAGGTTGAGGGTTCCGCTGACAGCCAGTGAGTTGGTGGAGGCTCCCAGTGCGTTGGCATTCCCAAGCACCAGCGTGCCGGCATTGATCGTCGTGCCGCCGCTGTAACTATTGGATCCACCGAGTGTGAGGGTATCCCCCCCGTTTTTTGCCAGGCTTAATCCCCCAGTCACGGACCCGTTGAACGTCACGGCATTCGTCGTGGCGATCGTCAAGGTTCCCGAAGATCCGGTGACCATTCCAGCTCCGCTAACCGAGGAGAGTTGCTGGCTGTTGGTGGAGAGGTTCACGGTCGTCCCGGCGGATAGAGTGAGCGAGGAATTCGTCCACAGACGGTTGTCCCCGCCCTCGAGAAGAAGCGAACCCGAGGAGAGATTGACACCACCGGTGAAGAGGTTGGCACCGGATAGGATCAGGGTCCCTGTTCCAGCTCCGGTGAGTCCACCTGCCCCACTCAGGACCCCGGTGATTTTCGTATTGGATGCTCCGCTCAGTGTCAGGGTCTTGCCGGCATTGGTAATGAGCCCGGCAAGGATCAGGCTCCCACTCCCTGCGGTGAATGTCTCCGTAGCGCCCAGCGTGAGCGTAGTGCTGATGGTCTGGGCATTGGTGGAGTTGTTGGCAAGACCTCCTGATCCGAGCGTTATATCCGTCCCGCTGAATGTGTAACTACCCGCGGTGTTGCTGAACGTGATCGATGCAAGGTTGGTGACCGCGGCATTATTCGTCACGGAACCTCCGGGCCCCGAAAACACCAATCCCGATCCGTTGGTGACACCAGTGTCAGAACTCAAATTCCCGGACCCGGAACTCCAGGTCGATCCGGTGGAGGCAATGTAAGCGGTCGTGTAGGTCAGTACGAGTCCCGAGGCGTTGGTCGCGATGCCGAACTTCCCGTTGAGCCCGTTGGCAAATCCCGAAGTTCCATTCGTGGCAGACGTGTTGATCGTGAATTCGTTGGTAGAGAATCCCGTAATCCCCCCTGAGACGCTGGCAATTAACCAGTTCGTGGAGGCATTGGCGTCAAAGCCTTGAGCCAATCCACCGACCGAGGGATTTGTGCCGGAAAGAGACCAGAGGTTGATGTTGAATGGATTCGCCTGAGAGAGGGCGTTGAGGTTCAAGACCCCGGTGATCACCAGGGAATCATATCCCACCCCGGCAGTTCCCGAGGCATTCAGGATCTTTTCATTGAGATTGCCCCCGCCGCTCCAGATCGCACTGCTCATGGTCAGCGATCCGACATTGTTGCTGTTCCCGGCTGAGACCGTAGCACCGGAGGTAACGGAGACATTCCCCACGGATCCTGTCCCCGTGAGGGAGGCCCCTTGTGAGATCGTCACCGTGCCGCTACCGTTGAGCGAGCCGATCACCTGAAGCGTTCCGGAGGAGATCAGGGTTGTGCCTGTGTAGCCGTTGGAGGCGGTTACCGTCAGGACACCTTTCCCCGTGGAGTTCGTCACCACAACCCCACCACTCCCGATGACTGCTCCCGATTGGGTCCAGTTATTACCCGCAGTATCAAGGACTACCGACTGCCCCGGAGAGACAGACATCATGTTTTCGGTCGTCAGAGTGGCAGAGCCAGCCTGAATCGTCGTATTGGTTGCCACGGCAATGGATCCGGAGCCGAAGGAGGAGTTATCGCCGGCAACTATGATGCCACCATACAGGGTGGTTCCGCCGCTGTAACTGTTGGAGGCCCCCAGGGTCAGCGTCCCGGTTCCGTCGTTCACGACGGCCCCTTGGCCACTGATTGATCCCGTCACGGTCCAGCTGTTTCCTGACGCAGCCATCACGACACTGGCCCCACTGCCTACGGTGATGCTATTGGAGTTGGCAAGACCTGCAGCACCTGCCGAGATCGTGGCATTGGAGGAAACGGTGACATCCCCAGTTCCCAATGCGGCGTTGTTGCCGACAACCACGACCCCTCCATTGATTGTGGTCCCACCGCTGTAGTTATTGGATGCGGCCAGCGACAGCGTCCCGGCTCCCGTCTGGATCAGGGATCCAGAGCCCGTGATGGCACCACTGGCAAGAAGGGATTGGCCAACCCCCTCCTGCAGGGTGAGCACGGCATTATTGGAGACTCCCCCCGCGAGAGTGATATTTCCGGCAGCCGCATTGATGCTCTGATTGGAGGTCGTGATCAAACCTAGCGAAATGGTCTGCGTGGAGGTGGAGTTGTTGGTGATGCCACCTGTAACCGTCAGCGTCTGCCCCGCATTTGTTCCGGTGAGGGTATAAGCACCTGCGGAATTGCTGTAGGTCAGACTAGCGATGGATGAAACCGCATCATTGATGATCGTTCCACCCGTTCCACCGGATCCACCTGTCCCACCCGTGATCCCGACAGCATACCCGTTGCTGGCAACACTGTTGCTGAGCCAGTTGTTACTGGCACTCCAGTTTCCTGATCCTGCGGTCCAGTTCCAAGGACCGGCATAAGGAGCACCACCTCCTCCACCC
>Ga0118677_10005339_pt1 | contig 22553 bp, 18 predicted proteins | sample AliMusrvi5mmetaG_FD_86154 | JGI IMG/M metagenome (GOLD analysis project Ga0118677, IMG submission 86154)
GCTCGCAAGGATGCAGCACCTACATCCGGCGTTACCTCATCAGTCATTTCCGCGAGCCGATCGACATCGCGGCGTCCAACTTCTCCGAAGAATCGGCGATCTTTGGCGGCTCCTCCAATTTCAAAGCGGGCGTGCGCAACGTGGTGGCACAGTATCAGCCCAAAATGGTCGCTGTCGCCACCACCTGCCTGAGCGAGACGATCGGCGAAGACATGGAACTCATGTTCCATGACTACCTCAAGGAGTCGTGGTTTGAGGGGCATCCGCACCTCATCAAAGTCTCTACGCCAAGCTACAGCGGCACCCACATCGACGGCTTCCACGCCGCCGTGCGCGCCACCGTGGCGGGGCTGGCCCTTCCCGGCGAACGCACCGCACGCGTTAACGTCTTCCCCGGCATGGTCTCAGCCGCCGACCTGCGCCTTCTCAAGGAAATCGTGGCCGACTTCGCGCTGCCCTGCACACTCCTTCCGGATTACTCCGAATCCATGGACGGCGAGACTTGGAGCGAATACGAAAAACTCCAAAGCGGCGGCACACCCATCGTGGACATCTATGCCAGCGGCTCTGCGCAAGCCTCCATCGAGTTCGGGCGCACGCTTGTCGATTTCAAAACCGCAGGCCGCTTCCTGGAGGAGCGCTTCAACGTTCCTAACCGGCTACTTGGTATGCCCATCGGCATCCGCGAGACCGACGCCTTCTTTGAGGCGTTGGAAACCCTTTCCGGCAACCCGACCCCGGTAAAATATACCAAGGAGCGCGGTCGCCTGGTCGATGCACTCATCGACGGCCACAAATACGTCTTTGAAAAACGCGCCATCGTCTATGGCGAGGAAGACCTCGTTGTCGGTCTCGCCTCCTTCCTTGCGGAAATCGGCATCCTGCCCGTGCTCTGCGCCTCGGGTGGCAAGAGCGGCCACTTGAAAGAGAGCTTGCATGCGGTGATCCCATCGCTCGACGAACGCACGGAAATCCGCGAAGGCATCGACTTCGCAGAGATCGGCGAACTGGCCGAAAGCCTCAAGCCTGACATTCTCATCGGCAACAGCAAGGGCTACAGCCTCGCGCGCAAACTCGGCATCCCGATTGTTCGCGTCGGCTTCCCAATTCACGACCGCATTGGCGGCCAGCGCGTCCTGCACTTGGGCTATCGAGGAGCGCAATCCCTCTACGACGACATCGTCAACCATTTGATGGACGCAAAACAAACCGCATCACCCGTGGGCTACAGCTACCTATGAGCAATATAGACTTTTCCAAACACCCCTGTTTCAGCAAAGACGCGCACCACAAATTCGGACGCGTCCACCTGCCCGTCGCACCGCGCTGTAATATCCAATGCAACTTCTGTAATCGGAAATTCGATTGCATGAACGAAAGCCGCCCCGGCGTGACAAGCTCCGTGCTCAAGCCGGAACAAGCCGTGGACTACCTTGCGGAAGTCGTCTCCAAACGTCCCGAGATCGCAGTCATGGGCATCGCCGGGCCGGGCGATCCCTTTGCCAATCCCGTGGAGACCATGGAAACGCTGCGTCTCACACGCGCCCGCTTCCCGGAGATGATGCTCTGCCTGGCCAGCAACGGCCTCAACATCGGGCCATACATCGACGAAATTGCGGAGCTGAAAGTTAGCCACGTCACCATCACTATCACGGCCATTGATCCAAAAATCGGCGCGAAGATTTACGCATGGATTCGCGACGGTAAAACGCCCATCCGTGGGGAGGAAGCCGCGCGCATCCTCATCGAGCGTCAACTCGACGCCGTGCGCCGCTTGAAAGCGCTTGGCGTGGTCGTCAAGGTCAACAGCATCATCATCCCCGGCGTCAACGACACGCACATCCCGGAGATCGCCAAAGTCATGGGCGAGATGGGCGTGGACATCATGAACTGCATGCCCCTCGTGCCCGTGGCGGGCGCGTTTTTCGAAGAACTCCCCGCGCCGGACTCCACCATGATCGCCCGCGTGCGCCTGCAAAGCGGGGCGAACGTCGACCAGATGGTCCACTGTGCGAGGTGCCGCGCCGATGCCGTGGGGTTCATCGACGAAAAAATGACCAGCGAACAGATGGCCACCCTGGATCGCTTCGCCCATAGCGCCCTCAACGCAGGCAAAGATCGCCCCTACGTCGCCGTGGCCTCGCGTGAAGGCGCGCTCGTCAACATGCACCTAGGCGAGTCCGCAAGCATCCTCATCTTCAAGCAGGACGCGGAGACGGCGTCGGGATTCAAGTTTCACGAAATCCGCACCGCACCCGCTCCTGGCGGCTCCTCGGCCCGCTGGAGCGCACTGGCCGACCTGCTCATTGACTGCCGCGCCTTTCTGGTCAACGCAGCGGGCCCTTCTCCAAAATCTGCCCTCGAAGCCCGTGGCATCGAAGTGGTCGAGATGGAGGGGCTCATCGAAGAAGGTCTCACCGCCGTATTCGCCAACCAGCCCATCCCCGCCACGCTCAAGCGCCGCTTTACCAGTTGCGGCAGCGGCACAAGCTGCCGGGGGACCGGCACCGGCTGCGCATAACCCATACAGCAAACTCTATGAACACCGACGCAACCTCCAAGAAAAGCAATAGCGATACAGTCAAGCGCGCGCCCACCCTGCCGCACCGCCCCCGTTGCATCGGGCGCGGCTGGACGCCTGTGATCGACGCTGTTCGCCACGAATCCCAAACATCCCAACCCAACAACTAGTTAACACAACCTATGACCAAACCCACCCACCATATCTTTGTCTGCGGAAGCTTCCGTCCCACCGGCGCACAAGGCGTCTGTCACAAAAAGGAATCCTCCGCCCTGCTGCAATATTTTGAACAGGAGGCAGCCGATCGCGGCCTCGAAGGCGTGATGGTCTCCAGCACCGGCTGCATGAAGCTGTGCGATCACGGCCCGGTGGTCGTCATTTACCCTGAAGGCTCCTGGTATGGCAGCGTCACCGAACAAGTGGCCGATGCCATCCTCGACGCCGTCGAAAACGATACTGTCGCGGAAGAATTTCTACTGCCAAGTTAGTAATATTGCCAATGAACGCCGCAGGGATACTCGGGCACAGAGATCATGGGGAAACATTAGGCAAGGGAGAAAACTCCGATGCTTCGATTCGGCATCCAGCAACTCCAGCCTTTTACTCATCCTCTGTGCCTCAGTGTCCCTGCAACGGAGGTGCGCGCCCATGATGGACATGACATCCAGACCGGTCTGGCTGATTGACACAACCTTGCGCGACGGCGAGCAGGCCGCTGGCGTCGCCTTTAGCCGCGCGCAAAAGGTCAGCATTGCCCAAGCGATTGCCCGTCTTGGCGTGGCGGAATTGGAAGTCGGGGTGCCTGCGATGGGCCAAAGCGAAATCAATGACATCAACGCCATTGCCGACTCGGGCCTGCCCTGCTTCTTGGAGACATGGTGCCGCGCCTCTCGCCTCGATCTTGCTCGGGCAGCACAGTGCCGGGTTGACGGTATCCACATCTCGTGGCCGGTCTCCGAGATTCATCTGAGGGCTTGGAAACGCGATGCTGCCTGGGTTTTCAGTACTCTCTCGGAACTCGTGAACGACGCACGCTCGCGTTTCAGCTATGTATCAGTCGGCGCGCAGGACGCCAGCCGCGCAGACCCCGGCTTCCTCGCCGAGTTTGCTGCTGCCGCCTACGAAGAAGGGGCCGTGCGCCTGCGCCTGGCAGACACCGTCGGCATCCTCACCCCTGGACAAACAGCGCGCATGGTCGAAGCATTGCGCGCCGCCGTTCCCGCCCTGCCGCTCGAATTCCACGGTCATAACGACCTAGGAATGGCCGTGGGCAACACCATCGCTGCCATCGAGTCCGGCGCGCGCTGCGCAAGCGTCACCGTCAATGGCTTGGGCGAACGCGCGGGGAACGCCCCACTGGAGGAGGTTGTCATGGCCTTGCGCGTCAGTTGCCGGGTCGAATGCGGCATCGACACGCGCGGCTTCTCCGCCCTTTCACAGCAGGTCGCCGAGGCTTCGTGCCGCACGCTGCCCACCAGCAAGCCCGTGACCGGCGAGGCCGCGTTTCTTCACGAATCCGGCATCCACTGCGCGGGACTCCTGCGCGACCGCACCACCTACGAGCCCTTTCCCAGCGGCGAAGTGGGACGCACCACCCCGGAGTTCCAGCTCGGACGCCACTCTGGTTCGTCCTCACTCATCCGTGCTTGCGAGCACTTGGGTATTCAACTCAGCTCGGCTCAGCAACAAGTATTACTGGAGAAGATACGCCGTGAGGCGCGATCTGGCAAAGGCCCAATCACAGAAACCCGCTTACGCGCGTTGATTCACGAAGTGCAACAGAAACCGCAATGATCACCCTATTCCTCAGCTTCGGAGAGCCGGGAAAGAAAAAGCATGGAGCACTGCTCCATTTCCTCGCTATCCACATTAAAAATTTCCGAGCGCACCTGCGAAGCGCCGCTCTCGTCGCGCTGCACGAAAACAATCTTCGCGTTGCCTTCGCCCGAGTCGTCGTCATACCCGGAAAGCGACGCAACCTCGAACCCCTCAGCGTAGAGATAATGCAGTCTGGCGAGCATTTTCATTTCACGCACAGCATCGGCAAAAACTGCGCAAAATCAACAACGAACCACACATATCCCCATGGGCTTTGAAATTTATCAGATTCAACCGCTGGAAAATAACCGCATCGCGTTGCACTGGCTGCGTCCCTTGGCGCTAGGCGGGGCAGACGGCCTCTTTGCTCAACACATCCCGATGCTGGCTGCACTCGGCGAAACATGGAACCTTTCAGCGCAAGACCTGTTGCGGCTGGCAGGCGAGAGCGACCTCTCCTCCAAGGGTGTTTTTTTTAATCTGACCCCCAAGGCAACCGACCAGGCAAACCTCTTTCACATGCAAAGCGTAAGCGGGAAAACCATGTCGATGCTTACCGACGCCATCTTCCACTTCCAAGTCGCCTGCGCCAGTCGCAAGCGCGCTGAAATCACCGGGGCCAATGGAGAACTGATCGTCGGCGAGTGGAGTCATAAACCTGTTCGCTTGGAACAGTTGCGGCTCGAAGGCGGCACGCGCGGCGGCACTTGGGCATGGAGTGAACCGCCGCAGGGAGCCTCTGCTACGGTTGTTTGAAAAACTGGGCATGGGAAGTGCTAATAGTGGGGTTGAGGGGATGCCAAAAACTCCCCATCAGATTAACGGTGTGGCTCTGTGCCTCGCCGTGAGTGTTGAAATATGCCCAGACCCGTTCATTACAGTGCTCAGATTTCGCCAGTAGCTCACATTTTTTCCGCGGAGGTGAGCTCATGCTAAAAACGCCCAACTTCGACAATTGCCATGAAGTGGGGTGCGGCTTCCTCAACGCTCCTATCGCATCTCTCGACGCCGGAGCCTGCCGCGTTATCCGCGACCTTACGCTGCTCTTTGAAATCTCGCAGACCCTCGAAGAAAGCCTCGACTTGCCACGCATCCTCAAGCGCGCCCTCAAACTCATGTCCACCTCCATGGCACTGCGGCGCAGCACGGTCACGATTGTCAATCGCGACACCGAAGAGTTGGTGGTGGATGAACCCGCCATAACGGACAAATCCAGTACAGAGCCACGCCCCGGTCACGATCTGCTGCGCTGGGTGATCGAAACAGGCAAGCCTGTCACCGTCGCCAACATCGAAAACGACGCCCATTTCAAAGACCGCAAACCTGCAAAGAGCGCATCCTCATCAGTCACAAACCATCCCGTGACGATTTCCTTTCTCTGCGTGCCCATCCGCTCCGGTCAGCGCACGCTGGGGACATTGAGCGTGGAGCGTGCCAGCGGACCCGGCGAAAATTTTGACCGCGATTTGCGGATGCTCGCCATCATCGCATCGGTGATCGCCCAAGCCGTAAGCCTCCGGCAACTCGCGCAAGAGCGCATCGCTGCATTGCGCGACGAAAACGACCGGCTCCAGGAGCAGATCCGCAATCACTTCAAGCCTGCAAATATGGTGGGTCGCTCCAGCGCGATGCAGAGCGTATATAATCATATCGAGCACGTCGCAAACTCCAAGACCACCGTCCTCATCCGCGGCGAAAGCGGAGTCGGAAAGGAACTCGTTGCTTCCGCACTCCACAAGGGCAGCCCGCGCCACGCCAAGGCATTCGTCAAAGTCAACTGTGCTGCGCTGCCGGAGTCCATCGTCGAGAGCGAACTCTTTGGCCACGAAAAGGGCGCGTTCACCGGTGCCATCGCCATGCGCAAGGGTCGCTTTGAGCTGGCCGATGGAGGCACGCTTTTTCTCGACGAAATCGGCGATCTCACCCCCGCCACGCAAGTCAAGCTGCTGCGGGTGCTTCAGGAGCGCGAGTTCGAGCGGGTCGGCAGCCAGACCACCCAGCGTTGCGACGTGCGGGTCATCGCCGCTACCAGTCGCGACCTCGAAGCCCTCATGGAGGAGGGCAAATTCCGCGCCGACCTTTACTACCGCCTCAACGTCTTCCCCATCTACGTCCCGCCCCTGCGCGAACGCAAGTCCGATATGCTCCTGCTGGCCGACTACTTCGTCGAAAAATTCAGCCAGGAAAACGGCAAGAAAATCCAACGCATTTCCACAGCCGCTATTGATTTGATGATGCGTTACCACTGGCCCGGAAACGTGCGCGAGCTGCAAAACTGCATTGAGCGTGCCGTGCTTCTGTGCCAATCCGACGCCATTCAGGCCAACCATCTCCCGCCCACCCTGCAAGCTGCCGACCCCGCCGTAATCCCCATTGGCGGCACGCTTGAAAGTGCCGTCTCGGCCCTTGAACACGAAATGATCGTTTCTTCCCTCAAGGAAACCGGAGGCAACATGGCTGCTGCCGCGCGCCAGCTCGGCGTGAGTGAGCGCATCATGGGACTACGTGTCAAACGCTACGGTGTGGAAATCGAACGCTTCAAGATGTGATCGACACAGCGACCAACGAAGACATTCCCGCGCTCTGCGAACTGCTCGGCGAACTCTTTGCGCAGGAATCCGATTTCCAGCCCGACCACTCCAAACAAATCGCCGGATTGCGCCTCATCCTCGAAAACCCACAGCACGGGAAAATCTTCGTGATGCGCCGCGCGGGAACCGCTGTAGGCATGGTCAACCTCCTCCATGCTGTGAGCCTGCGTCACGGAGGCCGCGCCCTCGTTCTCGAAGACATGATCGTGCGCCGCAACTTCCGCAGTCAGGGTGTTGCCACAGCGCTGCTAGCATACTCCATCGAGTTCGCCCAATCGCTCGGAGCCGTTCGAATCACCCTCTTCACCGACACCACCAACACACACGCCATCAGTCTCTACCAAAAGCTGGGATTTATCCACTCTGGAGCGTCTCCTATGCGCCATAAGTCTCTCAATATTCCGCATGTTGGAGTCAAAATACAGTGAAGTCTGCGACACCCGCGAAGTGCCCGACAATGAGGCGAGCATTCCACTCGTTTTAGGCCAGATATAAGGGCTCGATCAGGGGGCTTGTTGGCTCAGTTTGTGAATACAGCGAACAGCCAGCTCGCGTATTTTTGGGTCATTCGGCTCGACTTGGAGCGCGGTATTTAAGAGAGCTTGGGCCTTGGCCCAGTGGCTGTCCATCATTTCGAGGATGGCTAGGTTGTTCAAGGCGCTCACGGTTTGCGGATTGATCTGCAAGGCCTGCTCATAATAGTTCCTCGCGTTGCTCCAGTTGTGCTCGCGCAGGCAGCAACTTCCCAGAGCGGAAAGAATATCGGCGTTTTGCGGTGCAAGGGCCAATGCGCGTTCCAGTTGCGAGTGAGCGACAACGAGATTGCCGGTTTGCAGCGCATTCCGACCGTTATTGAAAGCGTCCAGCCAACCCAGTTCGGGCGTGTTTTGCGGCAGATGGACAATGAAAAAGGCTGCAACTCCTGAAGCGAGCCACGTCCCGGCCCCGCTCCAACACCGTGAGGCCAGCATCTGCCCCATCTCGGCAATGCCGTACGCCCCCAGTAGCAGCAGGCCCGGCGCGGCAACCAAGCGGTAACGCTCGGTCACAAACACCGGCAGGAGCGCCATCATGGAAAGCATCACGCCTGCCGCGATCCAGCGCGAACGCGGTACGCGACGCCACGCGAGGGCAAGTCCGGAGATGCCAAGCACGGCAATCCACCCGAACCGCAGCCCGGGAGTCAGAACGCCTTCCTCCATGAGCGGGTTTATAATGCTCAGATCGTCATATTGCGCGGCGTTCCAGAAGTTTCGCACCTTCACCGCCATCAAACCCATCCATTGCCTTGGATTATTGAGGATATAGGCGTTGGCTTTGGACGACCAAAACCGAGAAACTTCCGCCCGGCTCAGGGATCGGCCAGCGTCCGCTTCTGCGATCCGGACGGAATCCTCCATCAATCCCTCCTGACTCGCCCGCAGGCCCGCCGGTATTTTGGGGTACCCATTGGCGTCGGGGTTGTTCCCAATCCAGAAGTTCAACCCGCTATGCGCCGAGAGCAGCACCGGTTCTCCGGCAATGAAGTAGTTGTGGTACCAGCAGGGGGATGTTCCTGCGGCCACGCCTGCGAGCAAGCATGCCATTGCGGCAAGGATCGCGCCCGGTTTGCGCAGGTTGCGGACTGCTGCCGCAACCGGGATGGGCAGTACGACGAGCACGGTAGCGACCAGCGTTGACGCCAGGCCGATGAGCACCCCCAAGGGAGCCCAAGGCCACCAGCGAGACCGACTTTCGGTTTGGACGCTCCACGCAAAGGCGCCCCAAAAAGCAAGGACAGCCCATGCGGTCGGCATGACAATGAGGGAAAGTGCCTGCGCGGGTTGATAGAACATCCACCCGAGCGCAGCCAAGGTACCCACAAGTCTCGGGCGGGAACCGGGAAAAGCCCAAGTCGCAATCCAGTAGATCAGGGCCGCGCTAGCGGCTTCACCAAGCGTTTGAAGGAAGGCAACGGCATAGGGCGAAAAACCGAACAAGGTGAAAATCCCGCCTAGCAAAAACGGGTAACCAGGGAGTCCGTAAAAAGCTCGGGCATCCATCCCTTGGCCTCCGGCAAGCCGTTGCCCCCATTCGGCATAAAACTTCATATCCCCCCCCGTGGGGGAAAAATAGGCGGAGTGTCCAAAACGGCTGAGCACTACCAACCGCACGACCAGCGCGAGTGCAAAAATCCCGGCGGTATTCGGGAAGAAACGCTTAATATTCATTGGAGGAGGCGAAGAACCTCCCATTCTTCAGCCAAAAACCGTTTAAAGATGGAGCCAACGACGGGACTCGAACCCGTGATCTGCTGATTACGAATCTACTCGTGCGACTGTCTCCCTGTGTTCCGAAATGTCTACATAAGTCACAATAAATTAGCTCTAAGACCCTGAAAATAAGGAGCATAGCAAACTATTTAAAAAGACATGAGTGGACAAATTAAAACATTGAAGGACATAAAAAATGATGCCTTAAATGCGCGAGTTTGGCAAAACAGATGTCCGGTATTGGAAAGATCGTGTGTATCGTCGCAAGCGGGCTGACGGCGCGGATCCCAATTGGACTGCTCAGATGCAGTTCTAGGGAAGGCGGGAGCAATGCCCGGTAGGCACGCCCAACAAGGCTGCAGCGGTAGCGAAAGCCCGGGATATTTATTTGAGCCTTCATTCATATAGATGGGACGATACCCTGGCCGCGTATAAACCGCAAGCACAGGAGGCCAGCCCTGAAAATTCGACCGTGGGAGACCTTATCCGGGAGATCAGTGTAACGGTTAACTATCGTGTTCCCGTCTCCTGCCTTACATTGAAGTACCTAATTAAACCGAAATTTTTAGGTCAACTAGTGCTCACATGTTTTTGATTTTTATGAAATGATACTCGCATGAAAAACTTGAAGAACCGACGCTTGGCTCATCGATTTTTATCCGCAGCGGCTTTGGTGTTGGCCGGGGGCGGATTGCTTCGCGCCGACGTCACCATGCCCGCCGTCTTTGGCGATCACATGATCCTCCAGCAAGACCTCAAGCTGCCTGTCTGGGGTACTGCGGATGCGGGTGAAAAAGTCAAAATTACGGTGGGCGATAAATCCGCGGAAACGACAGCGGGGGCAGACGGCAAGTGGCGCGTCGATCTCGCCCCGCTGCCGACTTCGAGCAAACCGCTAACCGTAGTGGTGAAGGGAAAGAACACGCTGACGTTCAATGACGTGCTGGTCGGCGATGTCTGGGTCTGCTCGGGGCAATCAAACATGCAGTTTGCGCTCAGTAGCGCCCATAATAAAGTGACCGAAATTCCGAAGGCGAGCGACCCGCAGTTACGCCTTTTCTTTGTTCCCAAGCTGCCGCATGCGTCCCCGCCGACGCCAGGCGACAACGCTTGGGTGGTCTGCTCACCGGAGCAAGCCAAACGGTTCTCGGCCGTCGCTTATTTTTTCGGGTGCGAACTGCGGTCGAACCTGAATCGCCCGATCGGGTTGATCGGCTCCTACGTGGGCGGCACACCGGTGGAAGCGTGGACCGGGCCGGCGTCCCGTGATCTGACAAACGTAACCCCGGAAGCGAAAGCGACGTTCAACCAGCGGATTTCAGACTATCCCAAGGCCTATGCGGCCTATGTGGTGGAACTTGATAAGTGGAACCAAGATTTCGGCGTCGCCCTCGAAGCGAGTACGCGGGAATGGGCCATCGCCGTGGCCAAGGCGAAGGCGGCGGGTGAACCTTTGCCGACGAGACCCGTGCCGACGACCCCCGCACCGCTGGCGCCTCCTGACCCGGAAGGTGCCGGGGGACTTTTCAACGGGATGATCCGCCCAGTAATCCCGTATGGAATCAAGGGAGCGATCTGGTATCAGGGAGAGGCGAACACCGGCGGAGCGGAGCAGTACCAAGCAAAGTTCAGTCACCTCATCACCAGTTGGCGCGAGAAATGGAGCGAGGGCGATTTCCCGTTTCTTTTCGTACAACTGGCCCGTTACAAAGGGGACCCTGGCCAGGACTGGCCGCTGCTGCGCGAAGCACAACTCAAGACGCTGTCTCTACCAAACACCGGCATGGCGAGCGTGGTCGATATCGGCGATCCAAGAAACATCCATCCGGGGGACAAGTTGGACGTCGGGCTGCGCCTAGGCCTCGCGGCGAAGCATGTCGCGTACGGCCAGACTCTTGTCTATTCTGGCCCCATCTATGATTCGATGAAGGTCGACGGCAACACCATCCGCGTTCGTTTCACGCAAACCGGCGGAGGCCTCATCGTCGGCAGCGCACCGTGGGTTCCTCCCGGCCTTACGGCGCTGCCTACGGATAAATTGATCGGTTTCTCCATTGCGGGCGCCGACAAAACGTGGGTCGCGGCCGAGGCGAAAATCGATGGCAATATGGTCGTCGTCTCCAGTCCGCAGGTCGCAACACCTCTCGCGGTTCGTTATGGCTGGGCCAATGCGCCCGAGATGAATCTCTACAACAAGGAAAACCTCCCGGCTTCGCCCTTCCGCACGGACGACTGGCCAACGACGCCTGAGATACCGCGGCTGCTGCCTGTGACTCCTGTTCCTACTCCTGCCGTCGCACCCTCTGCATCACCGACTGCCAAATGAAGGAGGCAAAATGCCCATCTGGTGTTCCGGCAGCGCCCTTTGACCTATGCCAATGAAAACGCTCCACTCCTCAAGTGCAGCACTTGAGCAACTTCCGATGCCGCAAGCTGATTGACGAGGTGCTCCCCATCCTTCATGAAGGCCGCAGTTCGGCTTGAAGTCTCATGTCTTGTGAAACTCTTCCACGATCAGGTTTTCCACCGGGAAGCCCAGACTGCGGCAATGTTCGAGGATATGGAGGTAGGTGGTGGCAGGCATGACTTGCTGCCGTGCCAGTATCCAAAGACATTTTCTGTCAGGCGTGCCCACTGCAGCAGCCGAATAATCCGCAGCAAGCCATACAATGAAGTAATTGCCCTGCCTGGCGCGAGGTATGAAAACAGAAAACCACTCGTTGAAACGCACTTCAAACACCGCATGGGTTTGTAAATCGATTGCCGTTGCAGTCCCGCGAACCTGTGTTGGTTTACCATTCTTAATGGCACGGTTGGTCACAGAAACGGTGCCATCCGATTTCAGTTCATACTCGGCGGTCGACTGAGTGCAGCCGCGTTGAAAGAACATCGGTAGACGCGCGATCTCCTGCCACTTGCCCATGTAACGTGCCACCTCAACGTTGGGGACGGTGGCAAGCGGCTTTTTGAGAGACGAAGCGCACGCGCTGAAGAGCACGGGTGCAGATAAGAGAAGAGCAAGCTTGGCGCGCATGAATCACCATAGCACGCTTTCATTATCGGCTCCAAGCAGCGTCTTGAGCATTCGGAGTTGTTTTGGTGGCAGACCCGGAAATCACAGGCCTTTACCACCCGCTGGGAGGAATTGCTGGTGGCGCAGGCGTAGAAGGCAACAAAGGCCCATCCGGCTGTATCGAACTGATACATCTGTTACACCAATAATTCTTTTCCTTTTACTGGTGCTTTTAGCTTTCAGCAGTTATCGAAGCGACCCGTTAGTTTCACTTTTCCATGCTCACAATTCGCAATCTAAAAAAAACCGTTGGGGGCCGCACCCTGTTTGAAAACGCTTCCATGCAGGTTAATTACGGCGAACGCGTGGCGTTGGTCGGCCCGAATGGCACAGGGAAATCGACCCTCTTCGGCATCATTCTGCGCGTTGACGAACCCGACTCAGGGGCCATGGACCGCGACGAATGGACGATGGTTGGGTATCTTCCCCAAGAGAGCGAACCGGTCGGCGACGAGACGGTGCTCGATGTGGCTACGGGCAGGGCGGGTGAACTGGTCTTGCTGGAAAAACGGCTGCACGAGTTGGAGAAGGCGGGCACGGTGGACATCCCGGAATACATGGAAGCCCACGCCAAACACGACGCGCTTAACGATCCTCAGGTTGAGGCCAAGGCCAAGAAAATCCTGCGCGGGCTGGGCTATCGTGAAGATCAATTCGAGCGCCGCGCTTGTGAGATGAGCGGAGGCTGGGTCATGCGTGCTCATCTGGCCCGGCTGTTGGTGATGGAGCCCGATTTGCTTTTGCTCGATGAACCGACCAATCATCTCGACCTCCTCTCGCTCCTCTGGCTTCAGGAATATTTGAAGACGTATTCCGGTGCCATCCTCCTCATTTCGCACGATCGCCAGTTCATGGACGAGATCATCGAGACCGTCTATGAGATCGACGAAACGCGGCTCATTTCCTACACCGGAAACTACTCGGATTTCCTGCGCCAGCGTGAGGCCAACTACGTTCAGCAGCTTGCCGCCTTTAACAACCAGCAAAAGGAGATCCGCTCGCTGCAGGAGTTCTACGAGCGGTTCCGCCAAGTCGCATCCAAGGCTTCGCAAGCGATGAGCAAGCTCAAGCAAATCGAGCGGATGGACAAAATTGAGAAACCCGTTCCGCCGCGCAAGCCGTTCCGGTTTAACATTCCTCAACCGCCACGCGGCGGCCAGCGGGCGATCACGCTCGAAGGCATCCACATGGCCTATGGCACGCACAAGGTCTACGAAGGGGTGGATGTCACCATTGAACGCGGCGAGCGCACCGTCCTGGTCGGGCCGAATGGGGCCGGGAAATCGACTCTATTGAAAGTTCTCGCTGGAGTCGTTGAGTTCCAGAAAGGGGAACGCAAACTGGGCCACAACGCCAAGATCGGCTATTTCAGTCAGCATCGGGCCGACACGCTCGATGCCAATAAAACCGTCCTCGAAGAGGTCATGGACAGTGCTCCGGAGATCCGCGAAGACGAAGCGCGCGGCATTCTCGGTTCGTTTCTTTTCCGCAAAGACGATATCTATAAAAAGACTGGCATCTTGAGCGGCGGAGAGAAGAGTCGGCTCAACCTCATCAAATTCCTGGTGGACCCGCCGAACCTCCTCCTCATGGACGAGCCGACGACCCATCTCGACATCCACAGCGTCGAGTCGCTCATTCTCGCGCTCGCCTGCTACGAGGGCACGCTGGTCTTCATTTCCCACGATGTCCATTTCATCCGCAAACTTGCCACGAAAGTGATCCATGTCCATTCGGGCCAGCTCTATCCCTACCCAGGTGGATACGACTACTATCTTGAAAAATCGGGAGCCAGCAACGACCGGGCTGCCTTGACTTCAAAATAGCGGTTATCATGAACTTTTTGGTCGGGTTTCACCCCATATCCAAGCGGATTCCTTCCCATAATCTGGAACTTAATCCCAGAAACAGCTCCCAAATGAATGAATCCGCGCAATGCCAGGAACCGTCCGATGAAGAAATTGCCATTTGCGCCTATCTGATATGGGAATATGAGGGATGCCCTGAAGGCATGGATAAAGTGCATTGGGACCAGGCAGAGGCGCAACTGATTGTTTGCCATGCTCACGATCACTGGATGTCCCGGCCTCTCGCCTTTTTTGGACCTCCTCGGAAGTGAGGCCTTAAGAAGGGGAAAATGAACGAGGCACGTCAACATCAACGTTTATGAATCTACAAACGAGCCAATGCAACCAGAGGCAGTGTCCTAATTTGAAGTAGCATTCACGGAACAATCATTCATCTGGCGCAAAAATACGGGCAGTGAATTTTCCGAAGCGAAGAAATATTCTCTTGCTGCACTTATCCAAGGCTCTCATCTTCAAGATTTTAAAGATGGAGCCAACGACGGGACTCGAACCCGTGACCTGCTGATTACGAATCTGCTGGAATGACTGTCTCTCTGTGTCCACAAAAGTCCACTCCTGTCCTCAGATGTCACTGTAAGCTACTGTATTCAAAGCACATAAGACTGCTGCAAAAAGGACAAGCCTGGACAATTCAGAACATTTTAGGACTAAAAAAGTGATGCCAAAGTGATGCCCTAAAAATGAGAGAGCTTGGCAAAATAGACACCCTGCTCTTACCGCCAAGGGTTTGACCTCTCCCTCTGGCGGGCTTATGCCTCGCCAAGATCGTCGGCCAACCTATCCCTTGGACTCCGTGCTTGATGCGTCCACCCGGGGCGGTAGGTTGCTTGGAATCGATATTTGATGTTCAATAGAGAAAAAATATAAAAGCCGCAGAATTTTTTCAAAAAACATTGCCTTACTCCATTTTTTGAGCATTTTTAATCCATGTTGCTCGAATTTTCCGTTTCTAACTTTCGCAGCTTCCGTAAGCGGCAGACGCTAAACTTGGCAGCCAGCTCCCAAGACAAGTCGCTGCCAGAAAACTGCATCAACCAAGAGCTACCGGGTGTCACACCTCGGCAATGGCTGAAAGGAGCGGCTATCTACGGTGCCAACGCCAGCGGCAAGACGACAGTGATCGAAGCGCTTAAGGCGCTGGCCTCGATGGTAAAGACCTCGGCGAAGATGACCGACCCGAAGGATCCAATCCCGCAGATTGAGCCCTTTGCCCTGCGACCGGGCGGATCGGAATCTCCGACGGCCTTTGAGGTGGTGCTTGTGGCGGAAGGAACGCGCTTTGCCTACCGCGTGGCTGCAACGCGCGAGCGAGTATGGCATGAATCACTACGAGCCTACCCGACGATAAAGGCACAAACTTGGTTTTGCCGAGACTGGAATTCCGAAAGCAAAAGCTACAAATGGGAGCCGGAGCGGCCTACCGGTTTTCCTCGCGATCCGCGGATTGAGAACGACACATTGAGCAACATGCTCTTTCTCTCGAAGCACATTGCCAGCAATCGTACCGAAATGGAGCCGGTGTTTCGATGGTTTAAGGAGCGGTTGAGCTTCCTGCATCTCGACGCGAATTGGCAGTTGGGTTCGCACTTTACGCTTGGCCACTTGCAAGAGCGCACACCTCATTATGAACGCATTCTGCAATTACTGCGCCATGCGGATCTCGGAGTAACCAGTGCGCGAGCCGTGGAGGCGCTTCCCCCGAAAGACTTGCTTGAAGCATTGAGCATGATGCCGACGGAAGTGCAGGAGAAGGTAAGGGAACAGCTAAAGAAGCCTTCTTTTCAGCCGGAGCTGATCCATCGTGGAGCAGGAAATAGTGAAATTCCGCTACCGTGGGATGCTGAATCTGCTGGCACTCACCGGCTTTTCGCACTTGCTGGACCGTGGCTTCAATTCCTATCTGACGGAGACGTGGTTTGCATCGACGAGTTGGACACCTCAATGCACCCTCTCATGGTTATGGAATTACTACGGCTGCTTTTCAGTGAAAAGGATAACCCTAATAGAGCGCAGGTCATCTTTACCACGCACAACCCGCTGCTGCTCGACGTCACGCTTCTGCGCCGGGATCAGGTGTGGTTCACGGCCAAGGACAATGAAGGCGAGGGGCACCTATATCCGTTGACCCAGTATGCGCCTCGCAAAGAGGAATCGCTCATTCGCGGCTATCTCTCGGGTCGATATGGTGGGATTCCATTCCTTCCGAAAGGGTTGCTTGGGCAAAAACCGGCATACGAGGTAGCGGGACTAAAAAAAGCACCCATTGTGCCAAGGAAAGGCGTGAAGAGCAATGAGTGAGGACGCCGATTGGGATCCCAACTGGTGGATGAAAAAACGGGATGCAAGTCTGGAACGCCAGCAGGCCGAGGCAGCTGCGGCGAGCGGCGTGCAATTAGGCGATGCTTTTCTCGTAGTAACAGAGGGTACGGTGACAGAGCCCATCTATTTCGAGTTTTTGCTCGAGACGTTGGCACTGTCGAGCGTGTCTGTGTTAGTGATCCCCGGCAGCGCTTCCGATCCGCGACATGTCATTAACACCGCCGCGCGGGTGGCGAAGGAACAGGTGCGAAGTGCAGCGAAAAGAAAGTTGAGTGTCAAAGATCTGGAAAAATTCGATCACGTCTGGGCCGTGGTGGACACTGACGTGGCGGTGCGTAAGGGCTTTTGGAACGATGTTCAACAGCTCGCCACTGCTCGCGATGTGAAGCTTGCTCATTCGACGCCGTGCTTTGAATTCTGGCTCCTTCTTCACCTTGTTGGTTACACGACTCGGGGTGACTTGTCGGATGGAACTGCAGCGAAATCCTCCGTCAAACATGCGCTTGGCTTTGACTACTCGACCAACGAAGATACCGCTCGCGAAGCGATTGCCTCCTTAATTGGCAAATGGCCCGAAGCCGTTATTCATGCCGAGCGCGTGCGCAAATATCATCGCGATGCTGGCACGAAGCCTCCTGCAAATCCATCCACCGAAGTGGACCGCCTTGTTCGCGCCATAAACGACTCCATGCCGAAATATTTAAGGAAGCTGTAATGCGTTGTCATACGAATCCTCGTGCCATCCATGATCACTTCTGCGCCAACGTGGATGGCGAAGGTGCGGATCTCATAGGCGCGCGGATGCTTAGCCTGGATTCCACCACGGTGCCATTTTGCTGGAAATTCCGTCTTTAAGACGTTCGCCACGGCAAAATTCCTTCAGTTTCCGTCCGGCGACGCTTGGATTTTCCCGGAGCGTGCTGGAGTGATCAACATGGTACCAGAATAGTTCGATGACCGCCCGGTTGCGCGAGGATTGTGTTGCAAGCATCCGTCGATTTTCTTCTGACAAGCGCCAAGCGAACGCCATCGGAGAAAGCGCCGGGCGCAGTTCTACGATCCCGGCGGAGATTTCTGCGAGTGATTGAGCGACCAAAATTTCATGGTAGCGCTTGCGGACAATGAGTTCTGTTGCGCAGGCGTCCACAGCCCAACCGGCGTGATCCCTGACCCAATAACTGGGATCGCTTTCTCGGATTTCTTGCAGTTTTTTGAGCAATTCGCCGTCACCGTGAAATGCAAGAAGTGTAACGGCGAGTGCCCGCACTCGGGCTGCGTCGGAGTTGAGCCACTCGGTAGCCAAGGCTGTGATTTCTATGCTGTTGCCTTTGGCGTGGGCAGCCAAGACATGCCAGAGAATCTCCTCATCATTCGAGGCTTCCAACAATTGACGGCGCCTTTCTTCCCTGATCTCGGATGATTGGTTGAGTTCTGGTTCCCATAAACAGGCTACATGACTGTCCACAGTTCCGGCGTAACACGCAACATTGGCATCGAAGGTGCGAGGGGAGGTATGCCAAGTGTGAAGAACGGATTCGGGCTTTATGCGGAGGAGTTCCTCTTCAACCGTCACCGCGAAAAACTGCAATTCACTCGTAATCAGTAGATTTGTTTGCGCAAAACACACCAAAAATCTTTCCGCCCAAGCTAAAAATATATCACGGTCAATTTGGCCCCAACGACGAAGGGGACTTACTGCATTGAAATTTGAAAAGTCGGGGCGGGGTGAATTCTTTCTGGACTCGATATCGCGGTTAAACAATTCTTGTTCTCCGTCTCGTTCCGCTTGAGTCGGTGAAGAGCGTTGAATCTGTCGATCTACACCCCATGCTGGGCTTGAAACGCTCAGTATGGTCTGCTTGCCTTCCCGCAGTGATTGAAAACCAATTCCGCACAGTTGACCAGCATGGTCGATATCAAATTCCATGCGAGTTTTCGGTAGTGGAAGTGGATCACCGGAAAGGGCCGCCAAGGCCGCAAGTGAATAATCGTGTCCCCAAGCCCGAAGCTCGTCGTCGCGCTCGCTTGCATAAAGAAGCCATCCGGCAACAGTAAACGAGACATTTCCCTTCAAATCGCGCCAAGTGAACGACGGCCACGAATTACCTCGGAATGCTCTTGTCCAGCACCACGCGCTATACCCGTAATGGTAATCTCGAAATATTGGATGCTGTAGTGAACGCCACATGATATCAGCATCAGCACAGCGGGACACGAAAAGAAAAAGTGGGTGTTTAAATTCGTCAATAGTCCCATACTGATCAGCAAGTTCCAGCGCCCATGCACCGAGAGCTTGTGGCACCGTCTTTACAATATAAGAATAAATATAAAGCCAGTGGCAGGCTCGATGCCGAGCGTCATCATTCGGCGTTTCCTCCAGATGCTTTAGTGCGTTGTCCACTTCCTCTCTCACGGCTTCCTGAAATCCTTCGGGGGCAAGCCTCTCGAGAGCGAAATGGAAAAGTTGTAAGGAAACCAGTACACCGCCGTTTCGCCTCCCTAGCTCAGAAAGCTTTTTAAACCATACCATCAGGGTGTCTTTCGAGGCGTGAAGCAGCAATACCTCCGTAAGGGCCATTGCCTCCCACGTCTTATCTGACTGTGTATCTAGAGCAGATGCCCAATTCATGATGGCCGAGACGAGTTCGCCGCCTTCATCCTTTGCTGGCAAGATTTGATTGAGAGTGAGAACGCGCTGCACAGAATCGACGGCGTTGATTGCAGCCTTCCAGAGGACACTCAAGATTTTCTGTAGGTCATCTGGCGAATAGCGGGCTAAGAAAGGCAGCAGATTGCGCAACAAATGGTCTTCGAAAGTGCCAGAGAATCTCGTGGAGGAAGCGGGTTTCAGGCGGACAGTCGCCTCCTCAACAATATGAGATATTTCCTCCGCGGTCAGAGTTGGTAGATCACGGCGAATGGCCATGCGGTCTGTTACATCCATTCCGAGAATGTTCCTTTCCTTGGCATTCGGGTCTGAAAGGGCTTTTTGTAAGGACTGGAATGATTCTCGGTCGTCCATAGGAGTGTGGCTAACGATGTCTTTTGCTTCCCCGAGCGAAGCAGGAAGGTTCGCCATACGCCACTGCTTGGCGAACCAATGCAATTGTTTCCAATCCTTACTACCAACCGCAACCTTTCTGGCAAATCGAGCCAGTTCTTCCAGTCCAGATTCACCGTAGTGCCAACGTGCCAAAATTCCCAGGAAATCCGTAGAACTCTTGATTGGCCACCGGGGCAAGACTTCAGGATGGCCGGTATTCTCATAGCAGAAAAGGTCTGACTGATAACAATCGAACAGCGCGCCCAGCAGATCGGTAGTTGGGCGGAGCGAGATAATGCTCATCGCAGCATAGGAGAGGCGAAGTTGTTCGCGGGTTTCGGCCCGAACAAATTGATGGGGAGGTAATTCGGATCCATCCTCGCTGCCTGTAGCATCGCCTGGAAATATAAGGTGAACCCAGCGTTCCAGCACGTTTTGCAACATGCTCGGATCAGTGATGCAGTCGCGCCACCTAATTGCCAAAGGTACGATAAGAGTCGTCTCGAAATTGCCAGGAAGGTGTTTGCGAAAAAAGGCTTCCACCATTTGGGTGTAAGCGAGAAGGTCGCCACGAAGGAAATAACCAAGGGCTTCGGAAGAAATGGACGCATTGTGATTGGTGACCCAAAGCCGCAAAAGGCATTCACGAGCCGTCGCTGTGGCCGGTTTGGTACGCATGAACTCCAGCAACGCTGCAACATGAATCGCTCGAGCCTTGTTGTCGTTCGATGGTGCCGGTTCAAGAAATCTTTCCAAGCGATTACAGAGATCATCGGCGCTCTCGTTGTCGTGCTTCTCGGCAATCCTTTGAAGGGCCAGTCCCCACCCAAGGATGAGATGCTCCGCACTGAGGAGTGTTTCGTCGAGGTCTGCAGACAATACAATGCGCTGGTCGATGAGATCGGCTCTTACTTGCTTAAAGTTAGGAAGATACTGCCGCATCTCGTGGGTTTCTACAGGCGCTCCCTGATCGCCTGGCCAGCCGACATTCTTTGCAAGGAAAGCCAAAATTTCTTGAGGTGATCCTCCAACTTTTTCTTGGATGGCCAGTATCTGCGGATCACCTGATTTCAGCTTTTCCTCAAGATCGGCCCAGAGGAGAATTTCACGAGTCAGATGCTGAAACGAGGCGAGCCTGTCTCTTAATTGAAGGCAAAGACGAAAATATCGAGGAACCCGCGCCAATTCCCGCACTGCCACTGTGAGCGTCTGGGGGTTCACTTCTGGTGCAAATTTCGCCAAGGCGGCGACCATTTCTGAGTCATCAAACGGTTCGACTGGGATTATCAGCGCGCTGCCCCACAGATTTGGAGCTACTGCCGGATAATGTTTGAGAGGGCGCGAAGTGAACAGGAGCCGGACGCGATTCGTCCACTCGGCATGGCAGCGAATGTGATTTTCAATGATTTGATCTGCGGCTTTCCAAGCCTCGCGCTCGTTAGCTCCGTCAAGTACGACCAGCACCGATCCGCTCCAGCGTCTGCGCACCTTTTCGATAAGTCTCTGTACCCGCTTGTCCCCGCCGGGAAAAAGGGTTTGGAAGCCTGATCGAAGTGCATCCTCCACGGATGTCGCTCTGCACCACGCATGGCTGTCCAGCCAAAGGACAACTTGCGAGTTGCCGACGACCCCGGAAGCAAACTCAGCGGCGATCCAGGTCTTTCCGGCACCCTCTTCACCTTCTATAACTGCCATTGGGGAATCGCCCTGGCCCCACCAGTCTTTCAAGATTTTCTGAACTGCCGGGCGGGAAATCCCGTCCGCAATATCTACGCGGTTGTGCCTTCGGGAACCGAGAACGCCGTCCTCCAGACGTAGCTTGAGTTTTTCTTTCGCCCGGTCGCCGACAACCGTTTGAGTAGCCAGGCCGAAAAGAATCTTGTGCAAACGGGAGCTTTGGTCGGCGATCTGGAGAGAGGAAGCTTGATCCTTCGCCCACTGATCGGACGCGACGTCAAGATTTGGAAGAAATTCGCGAACAATAGCCCAATGCTTTACGCATAGAGCGCCAAATGGGGACGCCTCATCGCCAATAGCGAGCAAGACGAGATCGACACCGGTTTCCTCGGTCAACTTCTCCAATCTGAGCTTGAGTTGATTATGTTCGCGCAGCGCCATAACCAGAAAAACATCCGTCTCCGGTGTTTCGCGGAGCAACCGTTGGATGTCGCCCTCAACTTCATTCTCGGAGATTTTGGCGGTTGTGTAACGCTTAGCCTGGATCGATACGCCAGCGCTGGGACTGTAGGCATCTCCGGCGGGTTGATCCCCGGTCCGAGCGAGATAGAACGGCTCTCCTGTTTCCAACTCCAATAGCCGTGCGCACAGTCCCTCAAATCCCTTTATCCGCTCCGGTTTTAGACTCCCGAGCGCGATGCGTAACTCCTTCCAGTTGGTCACCGAAATGTTCGACATTTTTTCAGGATAAGCAGAGGAATGAGCATTTGCACGGCGTTTTCATTAAATGGTGTGCATAGGCCGCGAATAGCCAAGACCGCCTTGCAAATCTCCCCTCACAACCGACCCTCTCTGAAGCTTGTCAACCGTTGCTCCTTCATATTCAATACCAAGGGTTCCCCATTGCCATCCGCTGTGAAAGCTTCACCTGCCAGACCAACTCATGACGCAGCCTTGCTGCAAAAGCTGGCGCAACCCGGTGTTCTCGGCATTTTTAATCATGTCGAAGTGACCTCAGTTCTCGCGACTCACAAGCCCACTAAACGCACCGTCAATGTGTTGACTCATTTGGTAACGGTGGAGCGCACAGAATTGGATTCATCCCCCGAGAGTCTTCTGAGTATCAAATTCTCCAAGCTGGCTGATTGGAGCTTTGGCATTGCACGGCACAGCTTTTCGTTGGAAGCCCTTACCTTCCGATTGAACGATGCGACACAAAATAAGCAGTGGATCGGGAAGAAGGGTATCTTGTGGTTTGGCTCGCTTCTCCATCAAGGGCACTGGTTCATTCCGCCAGCTGGATGCTTTCCCGATGCGCCGATAAATCGCCTGCTGAAGAACAACTTCTGGAACGGCTCTCATGTCTGGGAATGGGCAGCGGAGGATAAATC
>Ga0118677_10005340_pt1 | contig 22552 bp, 18 predicted proteins | sample AliMusrvi5mmetaG_FD_86154 | JGI IMG/M metagenome (GOLD analysis project Ga0118677, IMG submission 86154)
GATTTAGAATGGCAACTTAGTCGGAAGAAACAAAAAACTGAAAGGATTCATACGAAATCGTATTTTTAAGCACAAAGCGGTCAATACCGGAGCTGCGGAAATTGATTACAACACAGGCTCAGTGCTGATGCGAACGTATTATGCGGCAGTGCTGATGCACCCTTGCTCCGGTCGTTTAGCTTTAAAAACGTTCAAAATTCATCTGCCACTTTAACTTTATCGCAAAGATACTTCTCCTGAAGCTCCTTTAAATACTCTGCGCTTTTTTCCAACCTAAGCTTATAGCTGCCCCACTCATATTCCTCGGGAAACTGAACATATCCGTGCTTTACAGGATTTGCATATATGTAGTTCAGCCTGGAATAATATGACCTGTCGAATGATATGCAGGAATCCCAGTAGTTGTGAAATATCTTCCTTTCAACCCTAAGACTCTCGTTCTGTTTTCTAAGTCTCATAGACGCAAACACATGTATCTCTTTCATCATTTTACTCAACGAATCGGCATTCTCCGGAGCATTAAGCATAACATGATAGTGATTATCAAGAATAACCCAGTCTTCCAGATGCCACTTATACTTCTCGCAGCCGTGATAGATACATTCAAAGACAATAGACTTTTCTACGTCAGATGTGAAATATTTGGTTTTCAGGTAGGTGGCTCCGGTTATAAAGTACTTCCCGTTAGGCCGGAACAAGTGTGGCGGATTATGCCTATATCGCTTAAAGACCTCTTCCTGCATTGTGTTTTTTGGAGCACATCAGCAATGCTGCGGAGCCCCAAGGCAAAACATTATTATTGCACATTAATCACTTCCGGAGGCACAACGGCATCATTAATACTACAGACGGTACCGTTTGAAAATGTCACCGAGAATCTTACTTTGCCGGTGTATGCCATTCTTTTCCCACCGTTAAATTCACTTCCTTTAAGATATTTCTCAATTCCATAGAACCACGTTTCTTTTTTTTCTTCTTTCAACGCAAATTCTGATTTGCCGATCAAGGCAACAACATCGCTCTTAGCCATTCCAATACATATTTTGTTTGAATTTGACAGCTTGTCATTCGCGCATGAGAAAAGGATTGCTGCCATAGCCAAGAACACACTAAGTATGACAATGAATGCTATCAGCGAATTATTCGCAAATATATTGTAAAAAGCTTTCTTCATTATCCTCCGAAACACTTAAGGATGGCACTTAGTAACTTCGCGCTTGCACTGCAAGCGCACTCCAAAACTATTCTTTTATTCCCTTCGGGAGCGGCGGAACCGCGAGAACTTTGCCGCCTTTTCTGATGGATTCGGTGCCAAGACAGCCTACCGCCACGCTCTGCCTGCCTGCAACCGGCGTAGTCTTAGGCTTTTTTCCTGTCAGCACATAATCTATGAAATCACCGCAGATAACAGGGTCCGCGCCGCCGTGCCCGCCTTCTACCGGTTTCAAGGTGAGCTCTTTGTCGGTGGCATTCTTAACCAGCTTTACGCCCGGCCTCATCTTGATGACCACCTTCTCCTCGTTCACGCACTCAACCCTGCCCTCGGTCCCGATGACGACATAGTTGCGGAGATACTCGGGAGTAAAGTGGCACTGCAGGTAAGACGCCTTGATGCCGCCCTCAAGCTCCATTATCACAATGTTATTGTCTTCAACATCCACTTCCTTTCTGAAGCAGCACTGGTCCATCGTCTCGGATTTTACGAACTCCCAGCAGGTGTCCTTCTCTTTGCAATTTTTGCACCTTAGGTCATTTGGTTTATTTCCCCCGAAGTAATCAAGAGAACCGAAAGCCGAAACTTTTTTCGTGTATTTTCCTGTCAGGTAGTGAATCATATCAATGTCGTGCGAACCTTTCTGAAGCAGAAGACCGGTGGAGTTCTTGCTGTTCGCGTGCCAATCGTGGTAGTAAAACTGCCCCCCGAGCCCTACAAAATGCCTGACCCATACCGCTTTCACTTCGCCGATGACGCCTTTCTCTATGATGTCCTTCATCACCGGGAAGACGCTCATATATCTCATATTAAATCCGACCATAAACCTTTTGCCGCTCTTCTTAGCCGCGAGAAGTATCCTGTCGCAGCCCGCGATGGTTATAGCCATGGGTTTCTCGCAATAGACATGTTTTCCCGCTTTAAGGGCGGCAATCGCGTATTCTTCATGCGTCCAATCGGGTGAAGTAATTGCCACCGCGTCAATATCCTTGCGCTTTAGAAGCTCCCTGTAATCGGTTGTTGTGAAAACATTGCCGTATTTTCCGCGAAAAGTTTCCAGGTTCTTCGCGCTCACATCGGCGCCCGCCGCAATCACTGATTTGCCGCCGGGATTGTTCCAGTGAACCGCTATCCCGCCCCTTCCGCCTACCCCTATTATGCCCATTCTTACCTGCTTCATATTATCCTCCGTGAACATTTCAGTTTGATTTAATTATTTCTTTCTTATTGCATAAAAGAAATCTCTGGTTTGCGGCTGCAGATACATTCCCTCTTTCAGGATGAGTCCCTTGCAAAACAAAGCGGGTTTTACCCCGGGCTTCCCGCCTGCAGGTTTTTCCACGGAATAAATCTCGCACATGACATTTGAAATGTTCATGTCCAGTTGCATACCGGTTATGACGCCGGCCGCTATCATTGCTTTCGCGAGAGTTTCTGCAATAACCGGGTTGCCGGCAGCGTAAATGAGCTTGCCTTCCCGGGTCAATCCCATTCCGGTTCTCCATGTGTAGGCAGACTGCATAACCTTCGGCGTATACCCCCAGAAGGTATTGCTGCTGTTGTATTTGCCGTCAAGTATCAGCGGAGGAAGATTCTGCCTGTAGGAAACCAGCGACGGCGAATCGGCCGTCTCTTTACCCCAGACTCCTATCTTCATGCTTCCGTCCGCGAAAAAACAGGCGGTCGCGATGGCCGGCAGCGCGGGGATGTAGACATCACCGTCCACCATCATACCATACCCGCCGTGAACGGCCTGAAATCCTCCGGCAAACCCGCAGAGCAGTCTGGATCTGGTATCGTCGTCTTCGGGAATTGCCCCGGGCCCTTTGATGCCTGTTGTGGAGATTGGATGTATCGTCCCGGCCACGGGCCTGACTTCCGCCCTTGCCAGATCAAGATATAAAAGATTGACCACCGCATAGGGGCGCTTTTCATCCGGCCGGATATAAGCCCTCGCCATCAGGGGTCCCTTTTTCTTGTCCCCACCGGGCAGTCCCTCTATCGACCAGACACCTTCACCCGGCATTTTGCCGTCCTTGATGAAGGCTTCAAGAACCGGCAGTTCCGCTTTCTCAATATTCCAGGAAGAAAAGACCGGAACTCTGCCGAGTTTGTACATAACGCCGTCAAACCAGTCCTTTACGCCGAAAAATAGTTCCTCAATCCGCGAAATGAATTCGGGACCTGTTATTCCCCTCACATAATTTACGAGAGAGGAGAACCAATGTTCTTCTCCATTCACCCTCGCGGCGAGCACAAACCCCGCGTCCGAAGGAATGACGCTTCCGTTCTTTGAACTCAAGAGCGCTTTCTTTGCCGCGGTACCTTCCTTCCAGAAGACTGACAGGATGTCTTTACCTTCCCAGAGCATCCTTACCTCTTTTGCTTCCCTTTCAAATTTAAAAAAGATAAGATTCTTGCCTGAGAGTTTTACAGTGGAAACAGACCTGAATTTTCCGCGGACTGAATTAGCCCAAGCTACCCGGCCGCCTCCTACCGCAAAAACGCTTTCATCGGCATCAGGCGTATTTGAGAGGTCCAAGAGCCGCTTGACAAATACCTTGAATCCGGATATGCGGACGCGCGCGGAGTAAATGTCGTTTGGCCGTCCGTTCCCGTTTGCTACGCTGAAGACCACCGGCTTGTAAAATATGCCTGAGAGGCTCTTCTTTTCGGCTTCAGTTCCGTAGGGGTTTATAAATTGCGGAAGATAATTTGCGGCAAAAAGAGCGGTAAGCCGCTCGCTCATCGCCTTATCGGGGGCCGTCTGACGGGATGCCCATAACGCAAGAAAACACATTATAACCGCCACTAAAGCGGCGGAAACGATAATAAGGGTTTTTTTGGAAGATTGTTTGCGCTTTTTCATAACAAACTATTATACAACAAACCGTTTCGAATTTCGTGCTTCGAATTTCGAATTTGCCCCTGCTATTCCTCGCTATCCAGCCTCACATTATCGAGAGTATAAGACTTTCCCTGCACGTCTATCGCCAATTTCTGTATCTTTGCGAGGTCAAGCTGTCCAAGCTTTTCATTGTTCGTCAGGCCTTCAAGTTCAATTATTATGGAGTTCATTCCGGGCTTTAAGTTCTTTGTAATGTCCGCCCTGGTCTGATAAGTTCCAATACTGTTCGTGTACCTTTTATCGGGCCTTGTGGCTAAATCTGTCAGGACGATTACCAGCGAAGCCAATTCGCTTGAAGGGTTAAAGATGTCCAGCTTCAGGTAAGGATATCCGGTCCAATCTTTGGGAAAACCTATGAAATGAATATTTCCTGCCTTTGGCTTGTCCGTGACCTTAAGAGCGCTTTTACCGGAGGTCGCGTTCTCTGAAACCCTTTCACACGGCAGCACCGATGGATCAAAATCCTTTACCGGGTCGCAATTAACCACCGCGTCCTGCCCGGGGATTCCCCCGATCTCTATGGGATTCACCCTGATTGGCTCGGCAGTAAGCTCTATTTTTTTGAGGTCCGCGTCACTCTCAAAATCCAGCAGCATTAGCGTCTTTGCCTGCAGCATAAGAACCGTCGAAACCACAGTCAAAAGCACAATAATTTTTCTCATACCCTCCCCTTAATACCTGGCGGCTTTCTTCTATGACGTTACAAACGTTACGAACGTTACAAACGTTAAGAACCGTTATTTATTCAATTTCTCCAGCGCAACTATCTCCTTCCCTATCTTATATCTCCATTCATCAAGCAGAAGGTCCGTCTTGTCAACTTCCGGCAAGGCCGTCTGTAACGGGAATTCCGGAGACTGCTTTACTATCAAAGCAAGCATTGCTGCCGCCTTTTTTGCCTCTAAAACCGCGGAAGGAACCGCGCTTTTTTCAGCAGCCGCGATTCTTTGGGAAAGCGTGTAGAGATATTTGTAATCATCAATTCCTTCCCTGCACATTTCAAAAGAAGGAGTACTCATACGCCCATCTTTCGTGGGGTAGGTAACGCCGGTAGCCGGATCTCCGCCCCTGTAAGTGCTCCAGGACATAAAATCTTTTGATGTACTTTCGTTCCAGCCCCAGTCGTAAGCCCATTCGAAACGCCCTTTTGCTTTCGCTTTCCAGGGGCAAAACCCGAAACCGCTGCGGCTGCGCCCGCTGTTGTAGATCCAGAGCTGCGCTTTTGTTCCCGCGTCGCACTTTGCACGAAGCCTCGCGGAGCCCTTCCACAGGGAAGTTTCTATGATATCAAGAACATCCGTCATCGGGGTATAATCCACATCGAAGTTCACATCGTGCGTGTCTACAAGCGCGATTGCCCCGGGGACCTCCTGCGTAAGCTTGATATATTTGATTGTATCCACATAATTTCTGTTCCAGATGTTCAGCGCCTTTTCCCTCGGCTCGTCAACAACCCACAGCGCCATCCTGACTTTATTCTTAGCGCACCAGTCAACTATTCCCGAGATTGCCTGCTTGTAGAGCTTGTTGAACTCCGGGCTGAATTCCGCAACCTTGAATTTATAGACCAGTTCATTGCCGACAGCCTGAAGCGTAAACATTTGGTGCGCGTACGGGAGTAAGTCATATTTCTTGAGCAGCGCCAGCATTTTATTCGGGCCCGAGAAATCCAGAGAAACAGTATCTCCTGTGATTGACATCTCCGGCTCCAGCGCCGAAGCGACCGCGTTGTTCCCGTGCTCGACATATTGCTTAAGCGCCTCTTCCTCTCTCGGTGAACCAAACCAACCCGCCGAATAATCCGGATTTACCAGGAGTTTAAAAGGCAGCACTTCAGCCGAGATTTTTATCACGCAGGATTTCTTGCCCCCGCTAAGAGTAACGCTTCCCTCGTAGGTCCCTGCCGGCGTGTTCTCGGGAACCCGGAGAGTCAGCCAGATTATTCTTGCAACTCCCTTTTTCAAATCGGTCTTTCCGCCCTTTTTTAACATCTCCGGCCTTACTTCGGTAATACCGCCCGAGTTAACGGCCTTCAGCATATGCCTGAGAGACGCAATCTCTATATTCTCGCACGCTATCTTTCCCGCGGCGCAGGTAAGGTCGGATACCGAAACCGAAAGATCCGAACTTGCCAGAGGATAAAGCCCGATGGTTAGGGGTTCGTATTCTCCCTGCGAAGCGAAAACCTTCAGGGAGTCAAGCTTCCTCTCCGCGGCAAGCGGGCGGTAATTGTAATAAGTCATTGCCATATAACTTCTCGTGAACGGAATAAAACCGTATTCCTTGTCGGAATCCGATGGGGCAGGCTCGGGATTGGTAACTTTAGGAATCATTACGGTGCACTTTTCTATCTTGCTCGTCAGCCTAAAACTCGTCTTTACATTGGCGTTCCAGGCCTCTTCAACCTCGGGCCTTACAGAGTCCTCCAGCCCGTATTGCTGGGCTAAAAGAACCGCCGGGCAGGCGACCAGACAGGACAGAAAGAGCGATGACAGTACCTTTTTCATATAGCCTCCGATTAGAGCGAGTACTATTATACCAAAAAGGAAAAACTTAGGGGGATCGTAAATCCCTTTACTTCGTTAGTTTCTGGCTATCAAACCATTCTGCTATCAACTCTTCTGGCGGGCGGGTGTCGCCGTCTTTTCTGCCGATGAACCCCACATCCATCCCTCCTGCGAAACGGGCCATCAAGCCGTCGCGCTTTAAGGCACCCCTGTCAGGGGCTGAAGCATTCAGAACTGAATCCGAGATCCAGACAACTTCCCTGGCTCCGTCTTTCTTTCCGAAGTTAAATATAACCCTGCGGGTGCTGTTTATATTGCTAAAGTAGCCGGAATCCTGGGTTTTAGCCTGCGGCGGGAAGCATACAAGGAGAAGGTCGTCACCTTTCTCACCCCAGAGCTCCCTTGCTTTCTTGAGGTCTCGGTCTTTTTTGGTATCAATCTCTTTTAGCACCTCAAACCAGTCTAGAGAGGGAACAGATCTTGGCAAGACAGAAAAGGAAGCCGACGGGTACGCGCGCTTTAAACATTTGAGTGCAAGAGTGCTGTCCATCCCGAGAACCGTTACGGTAACAATCTTCCCGCCTGTACCCTTAGCGATGAGAAGAGGCACTTTCGGCACAGAACCGCCCAGCGCTGCTTCCGGAATATCTTTTCCGGTCATACGCTTAATTATCGTTCTGACAAAAAGACGGTGCCCGTCAAGGCTCGGGTGCACGCCGTCCGAGTTGAGGAATTGACAATAGAGCTTCTCCTCCGGACCTTTTACTCTTGCATCCGCGGCCTTTTTGAATTCCAAATAGCAGTCTGCATAAGGAACGCTCATTTTTTCGAACAACGCTTTCCTGGAGTCTATGTAGGCCGGAAGATTAGCTGAGCCCGTAAAGTTCTGCGACACCCCCATAACAGGTATACCCGCTTCTCTGTTCTTTTTGATAATCTCTTCCATGGCGTCAAGAGATTCTTGTTCCTTTATCCTGTGATCGTTCATTCCAAGCATTATGACGGTAAAATCCGGCTTTTTGGCAAGAACATCTTTCTCAAGTCTTTTGAGGGCCTGTTGTGAGGTGTCCCCGCTGACACCGGCGTTTATCACACCCGTCTTTGCTTTCGGATATAAGTATCTCAAGCCCTGCTCAAGAAGCTCCGGCCAGGCCATCCGGCTTCCAGTGTGAAAATACACTCCGGTTATGCTGTCCCCAAGACAGGCAATTTTAACCGCGCGCCCCGCTTCCAGTTTTTCCACAAGAGTTTTGAGATCCCTGTCGACAGGCAGAGTCTCTTCGGCGTTTAAACAAAAGGCAAATAGCAATAATATCGCGACAAAATATTTATTGATCTTCACTTCCGCCTCCTTCTATCCAAAGTTCTTATCTATACTTCGGCAGCATCTTCCCGTGCGCTTTTATCAAATCATCGCACATGTCGGCTATTTCGTCCAGGGAGAGCTCAGAAGCGGTATGCGGGTCGAGATACGCCGCGTGATAGATGGCCTCCTTTTTTCCGGTAAGCGCCGCTTCTATGGTAAGCTGCTGCACATTTATCATTGCGCGGTTCAATCCGGCAAGCTGCTCCGGCAGGTCCCCGATATACGAACCTTCGATGCCCGCGCCATAGACAAGGCAGGGCACTTCGACGACCGCTTTCGGCGGCAGGTTTGTTATAAAGCCCTTGTTAAGCACATTTCCGCCGATACGTATCGGTTTGTTCGTTTCCAAAGCTTCGATTATTCCCGCGCCGTACTCCCCGGACCTCTCATGAGCTACTATTCCTCCGCCAAGTATTTCTTTTCTTTGTTTCTTCCAGCCGGCAACCTGTGAGACACACCTTTTCAGGTACTCGTCCAGCGGAATATTGAACTCCTTTATAAGCCCGGGATAGTTCCGTTTTATGAAATACATATTATACTCCGCGTTATGCTCGGAGGATTCGGTTATATAATACCCGAACTTGAGCATCATGTAGAGCCGGACCATATTGCTGTGCTTATTCGTCCCGCTCTTTCTCCAAACATTGAGCAGCTTCTCGGCGCGCCGCTTCATCTCGGGATACAGGTCCTTCTTCCCGTCCCTGACCTCAAGAAGCCAGGCCTGGTGGTTGATTCCTGCTATTTTCCAGTTAAGGTTTTTAACTTCTTCCAGCATCCCGAGCTGTTTTAATACGGTCGGAGCGCAGCCTTCCACGGAATGGCAGAGGCCGACGGTCTTTATGGAAGTGGCTTGAAGCAGAACGCCCGTAAGCATGGACATTGGATTTGTATAGTTAAGGAACCAGGCATCGGGGCAAACAGCTTCCATGTCTCTCGCGAAATCGAGTACCACGGGCATAGTGCGAAGGCCCCTAAAGATGCCTCCTATTCCAAGCGTATCTCCGATAGTCTGGCGCAGGCCGTACTTTCTTGGTATCTCAAAATCTATCACCGTGCTCGGTTTGTAGCCGCCCACCTGGATCGCGTTCACCACATATCCGGCTCCCTTCAGGGCCGCTCTCCTTTGTGAAATGCCGCAGTAGGCCTTGATAACGGCCCTGCCCGCGTTAAAGTTTTCGTTCAGATTATCCATTACCATCTTGGATTCTTTCAGGCGGATGGGGTCTATATCGTAGAGAGCTATCTCGCTCTCCTTTAAGGACGGCGTCAGCATGCAGTCCCCTATAACATTCTTCGCGAAAACAGTGCTTCCGGCTCCCATGAAAACAATCTTTGCCATTATTCCTCCCGTGGCGAAATTACAAAAATGAAACTCTGCGGCCTGAAGGCCGGAGTTTCTCTTTATAGGTGTGTTAATATTATTCATGCCGGATTCATCCTCACCCTAAAGGGTGAGGTTTTCTCCGGCATCTGAAAGATAAAATACTGCGGCCTGAAGGCCGAGACTATCCTGCTTGTCAGTGAAACTGACATAACAATATCGCGATCTATCAGGAAAAGTTCCGCCTATTTTGTCTAGTAAACTAAAACAACAAGTTAAAACATTCCGTTACATCTTTTCCTTTATATTCAATTTTTTTAGAATTAAGCAGCTTTCTGCCATTTATTATTTTTATACCATCAACTATTCTTGTATTTTTATACTCAACAATCATCTCTACCGGGCTTTCTAGTTTTAATGTTTTAACATTCTTTATATTTTTTAAAGCGTTAAAAACACCCTCTTTAATTTTTAACCTTACCTGCTTTAACGGGTAACAAATAGCGCTTTCGCGGCAAAGCCCTTTTTTGGTCTCAACAACCGTAATACTATTAACCAGGGTTTTTGCTTCCAGGCACAATTTATCATCCCCTGAAGCAAAAATAACAGGAATATTATAATGCCCCGCCATATAAGCTATTAACCCGAATTCGCCGGATAATTTTCCGTTAATCCATAAGTTGTTCCAGCCATCCGGATCCCAGGTATGGTCCAATACTGCCCCTTCTGTACCGGACATGGCATGTAAGCCTATGCAAACTACAGCGTCAAAACCCTCTAAACCAACCATCCAGCTCGGCCTGCCTGAGCCGGTTACACACGCAGCCCTGCTGTCTAGCAGGTCCATGCGGATATTGAACCCCTGCCAATGGCTATCAGATACCATTACTTCTGTTGCCCCGGCATCAAAAGCTCCGGCAACCGCAGCATTAACTTCCTCAACCAGATATTCACAAGCCCTGTAATATTCAGGATTAATGCTTACGGTTTGTAAATCCTGCTTTACAACGCCGCCAACACCCTCCAAATCAGTCATTATATATACTTTCATATTATTCCCTCCTTTAATGTTGTCTGTTTACTTCATAATCTTATTATGCGTCCCGATCTCGCTGACTTTCTCATAGCAAGACAAACATTTAATGATTCTCTAGCCTCTGCCAAGTCTATATTTGACATTCGCCCCTCTTTTAAATGCTTGATAAAATAGTCAAGCACAGCTCCATTGTAAAGTTTGTTTTCTTTTTTAAAAGATATAGTTTTGATGCGCCTGTCTGCACAGAACTCTTTCCCTGTCTCAGGCTTAAATAATATCTTTTTCTTCCGGTCTATTAAGAGCGACCCTTTTTCACATATAACGCCAAACTCAGAATCCCTGTAATTTGTATTACTGTCTCCAAGCACTCCTGTAGCCCTGTTTCTAAAATTTAGAAGCGCCCAAACTATCTCCTCAGAAAACTTATTCCTTGCAGTGCTGTGCATTTTGGCATAAACACTGCTAATCTTCCCTCCAAACCAAAGCATCAGGTCTACGCTGTGTGAAGCGTGATGGACCGCCCATCCACCAGATAAATCAGGCCTTGTTACCGCCCAATGCCTCGTACCCCCGGAATACAAACCCGAACCTCTGGATCTCCTGGACCAAATAGATAATATTTTCCCGCATTTGCCGGACTCTAGAAACTTTTTTAACGCATTCATATATCCCGTAAAGCGGAATGAATAGTTAACAACATTTATAACCCCGGCATTTTTTACGGCTTTTACCATTTGAGAGGCGTCTATCATCGAAAGCGCTGCCGGTTTTTCACAAAGAATATGCACTTTGTGCTTTGCAGCTTCTACTACATGTTCCTTGTGAAATGAATTTGTGGAGGAGATTATGACAAAATCAAGATTTAAGTCGTAGAGATCCTTGTGGTTTAGGAATCCCGGAAGCTGATATTTTTTTGCTGCAAGCCTTAGCCTTTCGTCTTTTATATCTGAAACAGCTATAATCTTAATATCTTTTCTTTCATTTGCGGCAATGGCAAAACTCTCTCCGACATTGCCAAAACCTATTATCGCGCCTTTTTTTATTTTCACAGCCCGCCTTTGAAGATTTTCCGGACTAATAATTAAACAATATTCACTGCCGGCATTGCTAATCTATTTTACTTCCCGTCATTATTGCCTTTTCCTACCCAGTTTGGGCCAGGACGAAAACTAAGATTATTTGTAACCATTATAAGATCAATTGCTAAAGGCTTCTTAGAGCTTTTCGCATCAAAAATAAATGTATATTCATGTTCTCCTTTGTTTAAATTAATTATTGTTGCTGAAGCATACATTTCTATGGCTGACCAATAAAAACCATAACCCTCTTTATTGTCAAAACTATATCTATTGCTGCATATTTCCCTTGCGGAGCCATGTATATCTTTCCCATCCTCCTTTATAAACAATTTTCCGCTTGCGTTTGCAAATGCACCAACTGCTTTTTCAGGTTTAAGCGCAGAAGCTCTTATCCATAGGGCATATTGTCCGGTTTCAGGAACGGTCAATCTCTTTTTGAATTCAACTTTTCCATCTTCATTTAATCTGATATATGATTTTCCGGAACAACCCTTTGCAGCATCCATATTGCCGCATTTTAAATCTTTTTCACCTTCCAAATCTGTTGCCTTTAATACGGCATTAAATGGAGTATATGAAGAGGTAATTCCATCTGCTATTTTTGACACAGCTGATTCATTTTCTGCTCTATCTACAGCCGTCACAATATAGTGATACTTTGTCCCGGGTTGTAACCCCATATCTTCCCATGATGTTGTTCTTGGAGAGCCTATCAAGAATGACTGTTTTGGCTCTACATCTTCTGCAGTACCTGCATAAATATTATAATGATCTAAATCATCATTTTTTACGGCATTCCACCTGACTGTTTGGGAAAAACGCGAGCTATTTTCTACTAGCACATTTATTACTCTTTCCGGCGGGTCTGCAACAATTTTATAATCCCCTTGTGGAATTATGCCTAAATCATCTGTTAAAACAATAGTATTAATTTTCACTCCGTCCCCGGATAAAGTTATTTTTACCGGCGCTTTTCCTTTATCTAAACTTACGCTTTTGCCAATGCAAATCCAATGCCAGTTTTCTTGATTTAAAGTTACCGAAGAGCTATTCCCTGATATTATTGTTTTTATATTGTATGACTGGGTCTCTGTTTGAAATGGCTTAAGAAAATTGTTATCAGCCTCTTTTCGTCCTGCTACAAGCGCCCATACTGAATATTTGTCTTTTCTTGGAACCTCCAATGCCAGTTTATAATCGCTTGGTTCATTTCCACAAAGCATTAAATAATATTCTCCTCTTACGCGTGGATCTCTGCCTTCTATAATAGGATACTTATACTGCCTGATTTCTGTCTGATGTTCTGCGGCCTGGTAGAAATGAAATATTTTTTGTGAGGGATCCAAGGGAACTTCATTTGAGCCAATAACACTCTCTAATCCGCTAACATCAAAGCTTGTAACTATATAGTAGCTTGGCTGAGCGGGTGTTTTTTCTGTATACGAATAATCTGTTACCGGAGTACTGTTACATCTCTGCCAATCTCTGCCGCTATGATTAGATCTATAGATAAAATACCCACAAGTTTCTTTGGACATGTCTGCCGGACTCCATTTTAGCGTTACATTTATCTCATCTTTATCTATTTTTAGATTCTTGGGTGGCGCAGGATGTTTCACAACAACTATGTATCTTTGGTTTTGGTCCATTATACCGGTATTGTACGCAATCTTTGTTCCATCCGGACTAAATGTTTCAATTGGGGAAAGTTCACTATATCCTCCAACAATGCCTATCTGATTAATAGGAATTTCTTTTGTTATTTGAGTAGCTCCCATAGAACAAAGGCGTTCGCTGGCTCCTGAACCATCAAGACGGGTTAACATGCCTTCTCTCCAGAAAATAACTTTTTCCGGTTTTTTCCTTTCTTTGATTGTCCCGGCGTAAGGACATCCGGCAAGAAAGTCGTAATCGCTAAGACCGGACATGCGAAACATCCATCTATGATCAGAAAATATTGAATTATAACTTTCCCCCATATAAAGCGGATTGAACAATTGAGGGACTTGCTGCCAATTTCTATTCCAAGAAGGGAGTTCAAAATAAAACCCTTCTCCGGTCACTATATATCCCGGTGAGAAAAAATTAGAGTGAGAACGACCTGAAATAAGTATTTCAGGAAATTGTTTTGACCAGAACTCTGATACAAACTTTATTTGTCCGTCTTTTGGAACAAAAATAGGCCATGTTTGTTCATGATCTCCCTGCAGTAGATAGCCCGATTTTTCCTCAGGGGTCAGTTCTCTATTCTTATTTTCCCAGTCGGAAGGGTTTAACGCGAAAACCCCATGCCAATGATGAGCAGGAGTATCAATTTGAGTGGTTTTTCCGGTATCAATATCAACAAATAATAAAGAAGCAGAATCCTGCGGGGGTAAATTTCCAACAATGTATTTATCATCGTAAGTTGTCGCAGGCAGATTAAACGGCAGTCCGGGATATTCTCTTACTTTATCTGTTGTAATATTCCATGTATATATTAATCCGCCTTGTCTTCCGAAAAAACAATCCTTTGCGCGCCTAAAAGGATAAAATAAACCGCCATATGGCGCTGGTGGCACAATTATTTCCATATTAGTCAGGTCAAGAATTCCACTTCTGCAGCCAATATATCTGCTGCCTTCTGGATGCCAACTTCCAACAATTGGCAGGTATTTACTAAGGGGATCATCATTTAGTCGCCAAATTTCGCTGTGAAAATTGGTATCGTGAAACACCAATCTGCGCATTGGTTCTTTTCTTTTCTGTTTTCCTTCCTTTGGCAATCGACCTGCCCTTGCATAAGCAGCATCAAGTCCTTGTATTGTATCATTCCATTTAAAGACATCAACAGCATGATCCAACATAATTCCACTTTTTACATAAGCTGTAGTTTCGCTATTTGGAGATGCCTCCGGAAGCCAGGGAGTAGATATTTCACCTGAGAAACCAAAAGACGCAACACTAATAATCATTAAGCCAAATCCAACTATAGATCTCTTTGACATATTTTCTCCGGTATCTCTGTACTATCCTCTTCCACGGGAATTAAATATCTTTTTCTCTCATACTAGGCATACAAATACCTATAGTCAAATAATGTAACGCGCATATTGCCCCACCCGCTGGAAGTTTCGCTCAATTGTTTCTCAGCCGTATAGCTCAATATAACTTTCCTGTATATAAACAAAATAGAGGTATAACAAAATCTCCCCTGAGGATCATCTTCAAGAACCGTATGATTTCCCCAAGTCTTGCCCTCATCTTTTGATATTGCCGCTATTAAAGGAGTTCTTTCTCCTATGTCTGAAGGGTTATTCCCGGGATCATGCCTGACATAAGCATATCTGGGCGAAGAATCATTGTATATCGCTAATAGGTCATTTGTAGCCGGAATCCTTTTTAAACTCATTGGCGATAACGGAGAAATGATGACAGACGGGACCGGAGCAGTCCAGGTAATTCCTTTATCCGAAGAATACGAGAAGAGCTGGGAGCCTAAACTTGAGCGCATCCACATAAGGAGCTTTCCGGTTTTTAATTCAACTACTCCCGGTTCCTGCAGTCCATCGCAATCATTTACCGGATCCGGAGAAACAAGAACTGTTTTGCTTCGTTCCCAGGATAAACCATCATCATCAGAATAAAAAACACAAGTTTTCACCGGGCTGAAATCATTTTTTTCATTTTTTTCGTAAAATGCAGCAGGAATAATGACTCTGCCGTTCTTTAATTGAACCATTCTGTCGTTGTTTACCACAAACATTAAATTTTTTCTGCTCTTTCCTGTCACAGAAACCCTCTTCGACCAGGTAACACCATTATCCAGGGATTTCCTTATGTAATAGGTGCTTTCGTAATAGTCCTCTCTTACAAGATATCCTATGATTATCTCGCCATTCATAAGCCTGAGCAGTGAAACGCTCATGGTATTAACTTTCCCTTCATTTTCTATTAAGACAACATTTTTATTTAACCAACTCTCTCCTGCGTCTATTGAATACCTTCCCGCGATATATGAAGCTGCCTGATCGTTGGCTCCTCCGGTAAAAAGCGTGTACGCAAAAAGCAGCTTTCTGTTTCCAAGATCAACCATTGAACCTTCAGAATTTCTGGGATTCTTTTTGGACGGCAATAATAGATTTACCCTTTTTATCATTTGTTTTCCCTCCATTCTTAATATTATCCCCTACGCTTGTTTATAATTCTCCAGAGCGGCGGGCGGGTGAACTTTAGCCCGTCAGAGTCCAGAAGCGAAACAGCCGCGCTTTCGTAGATATTAAAGGCTTTAAATCCGTCCCTTTCACAGGCATCAAAATAAATAGGCCCGTCTTCCTGCCAGCGCGCGTCATCCGCCGAAAACATCGAGGGAGTCATCGTCATAGGCAGCTGCTTCGCTTTGCAAAGAGACCTGACCTCGCCGTAAAAACTGCTCTTCCAGGTGAACCCGGCGATTGTCGCGCAATCCAACAAGCCCTCGTTTATCCATTTCCTCCAATCCCAGTAGAACTCCATCTTGCAGAGTTCTTCGGGCTTGACATCAAAGAATTCAAAGAACTGGACCGAGAACTCCTTCCCGCGCGATCTTGTATAATCGCTCATCTCTTTAAGCGCCTGTGTGACATACTCGCCGCGGAGTTTACGCCATAACGCCCTGTCGAATTTATCTTTTGTGATATCCTTTCCGTAACGCTTCTTATACTCGGCGGCAATCGGGCCGCCGAAACCGTAATTCTCCCAGTCAAAGGATTCCGTGTGGCTGTTCATTCTTATGTCCACCCCGTCACAGCCGGAATCAAGCGCCTCTTTCACAAGTTCGACACAGTAACTTCTTACTTCAGGATAGGAATACTCCTGGATACCGCTTAAATAATTGTTCTTCCCGCGGGCAAAACCGAGTAAACCTCTTTTCTTGATATCTATCCTGTGACGTCCGCCGGAGGTCATAAATTGCCACCCTCTGCCCGGTATGTCTGTCCCGAATGCGGCGTCAAACGCGATTCCCGGCTTTTTCCAGTCTTCTTTCCGGGACTGATCCTTCATATCCGCTATGACCGGCAGCAGGCCATAAGTGAACGCGGCGCTCTTCCCGGAAGCGTCGATGATTTCGGCAAGCGCCGACATCGTATTCGCGAGTTCCGTCGGTTCTTTCGCCGCTACCGCAAAAAACGGCTCGGCGATATTTAAGCCGGAAATTTCTATGCAGGTGAAAGTTCCCTCGGGGCCGAAGGCCAGGTCCGGGGCGGGAACGAATACCGGCGGTTTTCTGCGGCGCTCGCTGAACTTTATGCTCTTTGGCCCGGTATATAGCGTGTAATCCCTGTTATCCTTTGAAACATATATCTCAAAAGGCGTTTCAGGCAGATTAGGGCCTTCGTGCCAGAGCCGGATGGGCGCTCACCGGTTTTCTTGGAAGTTTTTCCTGAAGAGACGGGTGAAGCTCCGCGCGCATTTCCGGGTGCTTAAGCGTCCAGGGATGGACATACCCAAACTTTCCTCCGAGGAAATCCTGCTCGATGTTGCCCTTTTCGTCAAATGTGACTTTTCGCGGAGTAAAAGGCATAGCAAGAACCCGGTCATTTATCTTTATGATGCTTATGCAGCGCATCCCGTTCTTATGGCATTCGTCGGCGACAACAGCCAGGGCTTCCGGGACTGTCTCAAGAAATGCCGACCAAACCATTTTATCCGAAGGGAATTTACAGGCGCCGGCGGTCTGTATCCAGTGAATGGCGCTTACGCCCCGCTCGCCATAACCGCGGACTATCTTTCTGAGCCATTCTTCCGTCCAGGGCTGCTTTGCCTGAAGGACATCATCGGCGAAATCGAAAGTAACAAAGAACTCCATGGCTGAACTCCATATAGGATTATTGTTAACGCCAAAATGCAGCACTACACTAAATACTAAATTCGAAGAATCAAATTCGAAATTCGAAACAAAAACAAGGGTAATACTTGTCACCTATGGCGCATATTCTCCCTTTGTCCGATCAAGGCAGAACTGCCGCTATTTTGGCTTACTTCCTCCAACCGTGAACCGCATCCCGCATTGCGTAGATATTTGCCGGAGGTATCAGCTGGTGCAGGTCATGGCTGGAGGCAACAATGTACCCGCCATCGGCCGAAAGGCCCTCAATATGCCGCCTGACATCTTCCGCGACTTGTTCGGGATTTCCTTTCGCCAGCACCCCGCCTATGTCGATATTTCCCTGCAGGGCCGTCCTGGAACCCCAGCGTTTTTTTACTTCATAGATATCCTGGGCGCCGCCGCAGGGGTCTAGCGGATGGATGACGTCCACGCCCATGTCAATAAAAAGCGGCATAAGCGGTTCCACGAGCCCGTCGGTATGAATAGTCAGCAACTTTCCCGCGCCTTTTATTCTCTCCGCCTGTTTTTTCATGAAAACATCGGCGTATTTTTCCATCATCACGGGATTCAGCATCGAGCCGGTGCTCGTTACAAGGCTGTAGGTAAGCAGTATACCGTCGACCGGATACGAGAGAAGCATCTCAAGCTCCTTCATCGCGTACTCCTGAACCCGGGCAAGAAAATCATCAATAAAATCCGGATTTTCATAGATAGCGTAACAGAAATCCTGATAGCCCATGGCGGAAGACACAATCTTGTCGGGCGATGTGCCGCAGACAACTATGCCGAGGCCCGTGCCTTCGATACACCGCAAGAATTCTTCCAGCCTCCCGCGTAAAGCTCCCAGATCCGGATACCAGATATCCTTCAGGCTCGCGGGAGTCTTCATCATCCCGTCTACATAATGGCGCCTGCCCGCGGCATCGACCATCTCTTTCCTCGCCAGCCGCCAGATGTTTCCGAAATATACCATATCGTTTCCCATCTTCAGATTCCACTCTATGACATCCGGCACGGGGAGCTCAAAGGAATGAAGCGACATATCGACAGGTTTGCCCAGCATGGCCGAAACAATCGCCGGATCCGCCTCGTGTTCAAACAGCGGTATCTCGTTGCACTGTATGTGCTTTACAGCCTTTAGAAAGCGGTTCTTGTCCGGGGCGCGCATTTTACATTCTCCTTAATTATACATTGTCTTTCACAACCTTATCGTGTTTCTCTTTCAGTCCAAACACGGGCCCCTAATGTTGCCCCTCCGCTCCTTAATTGATCGCGGTCAATACCAGAAATACAAATACAAAGCGCTAAATACTAAATTCGAAATTCGAAACAAAAGCAAGGAGAAGAACCTTTAAAAACTTCATTTGCTGTTTGCCATGTCTTTTACCGCTTTCCACAGCACGGGACGAATGAACTTCAGGCCGTCTGAGTCCAGCAGCGAAATGGCCGCGCTTTCATATATGTTAAAGGCTTTGAACCCGTCCCGTTTGCAATAATCGAGAAATATTGGCAAATCCCTCTCCCAATCCTCTTCTTTAGCGCTATGAAGAGAAGGCGTCATAGTAAGCGGGATTTTTGCGGAACGGCAGAGCGAAACAAGGTCCTTATAGAACTCTCCTTTCCATTCCCAGCCGGTGCCGAGGGTTATGGCGTCCATAAAACCGGCGGCTATCCACTTTTTCCAATCCCAATAAAACTCCATCTTGCAAAGCTCTTCCGGTTTACGGTCTAAGTGCCCGAAAAGTTGTATAGAGAATGCTTTTCCTCTCGAGCGGGTAAAAGCGCTCATCTCCAGCAGGGCCTGTTTTAAATATTCTCCGCGGAGAGCGCGCCACTTCGCCCTGTCAAATTTATCCTTCGTAATGTCCTGCCCGTAGCGTTTCTTATACTCGGCGGCAATCGGGCCGCCGAAACCGTAATTCTCCCAGTCAAAGGATTCCGTGTGGCTGTTCATTCTTATGTCCACCCCGTCACAGCCGGAATCAAGCGCCTCTTTCACAAGTTCGACACAGTAACTTCTTACTTCAGGATAGGAATACTCCTGGATACCGCTTAAATAATTGTTCTTCCCGCGGGCAAAACCGAGTAAACCTCTTTTCTTGATATCTATCCTGTGACGTCCGCCGGAGGTCATAAATTGCCACCCTCTGCCCGGTATGTCTGTCCCGAATGCGGCGTCAAACGCGATTCCCGGCTTTTTCCAGTCTTCTTTCCGGGACTGATCCTTCATATCCGCTATGACCGGCAGCAGGCCATAAGTGAACGCGGCGCTCTTCCCGGAAGCGTCGATGATTTCGGCAAGCGCCGACATCGTATTCGCGAGTTCCGTCGGTTCTTTCGCCGCTACCGCAAAAAACGGCTCGGCGATATTTAAGCCGGAAATTTCTATGCAGGTGAAAGTTCCCTCGGGGCCGAAGGCCAGGTCCGGGGCGGGAACGAATACCGGCGGTTTTCTGCGGCGCTCGCTGAACTTTATGCTCTTTGGCCCGGTATATAGCGTGTAATCCCTGTTATCCTTTGAAACATATATCTCAAAAGGCGTTTCAGGCAGATTAGGGCCTTCGTGCCAGAGCCGGATGGCGCTTACCGGTTTTCTTGGAAGTTTTTCCTGAAGAGACGGGTGAAGCTCCGCGCGCATTTCCGGGTGCTTGAGCGTCCAGGGATGGACATACCCGAACTTCCCTCCGAGAAAATCCTGAACGATTCCGCCTTTTTCGTTAAAAGTGACCCTTCGCGGAGTAAAAGGCATAGCAAGAACCCGGTCATTTATTTTTATAATGCTGACACAGCGCATCCCGTTCTTATGGCATTCGTCGGCAACCACAGCGAGAGCGTTCGGGACTGTCTCAAAAAATTTTGACCACGGGCTCAAGGAAGACTGCTCTTCCTCCGGAAATTTGCAGACGCCTGCGGTCTGTATCCAGTGAACCGCGCTGATTCCCCGCTCGCCATAACCGCGGACAATCTTTCTCAACCATTCTTCCGTCCAGGGCTGCTTTGCCTGAAGGACATCATCGGCGAAATCGAAAGTAACGTAGAATTCCATGAAACCTCCCAAGAAATCACCTGAGTTCAAATCACAAATCCCAAGCACCAAATCCCAAATAAAAATAAAGAAAATAAAACTACAAAATACTTTTGAAGCACTTTATCTTTTTCTTTTTTGGTGTTTATCTTTCAGATGCCGGAGAAAACCTCACCCTTTAGGGTGAGGAGAAATCCGGCATGAATAATATTAACACACCTATAAAGAGAAACTCCGGCCTTCAGGCCGCAGAGTTTCATTTGGTGCTTGGTGCTTGTGATTTGGTGCTTGATCCTATTTTGTTTAGAATTTAGTGCTTCGAATTTCGAATTTGCCCTTTCCTCTCCCCTACCATTTTCCATAACGACGGGCAGGTAAAACGTATACCGTCCGTATCCAACAGCGACACCGAGGAGCTTTCATAAATGTTAAACGCGGCAAATCCGTCCTGCTCGCAATGATCAAAGAATTCAGGCCCGTACTCCTTCCAGCCGGCGTCATCCAGGTCGAAGGCCGCGGGAGTCATTATAAGCGGGACCCCGGCCGAGCGGCAGGAGTCAATGGCTTCCCTGTAGAACGGCTGTTTGAACCCGAAACCGGCAAGCGTAGCCGAATCAACAAGGCCCGAAGAAATCCAATTCTTCCAGTCCCAGAAGAACTCCATCCAGCAGAGTTCTTCCGCGGGATGATTAAAGTTGGTAAATAGCTGTACCGAGACTTTCTTCCCGCGCGACCGAACCGCATCGCCCATCTCTTTAATGGTTTGAGTAATGTATTCCCCCCTGAGTTTTCTCCAGAGGGAGCGGTCAAAAGGCTCCTTAGTGATATCTTTGCCGTATCTTTTTTTATATTCCGCCGCAATCGAGCCGCCAAACCCGTAATTTTCCCAGTCAAGAGATTCTTCGTGCGAGTTCAACCTGATGTCAACCATATCCGCGCCGGAATCAAGAGCCGTTTCCGCGGTCTTTACGCAAAAGGCCCGGGCTTCAGGGTAAGCAAGCTCCAGAACCCCCCGCAGATACCTGTTCTTTCCGCGCGCGAAGCCGATAAACGCGCGCTTCCCAACCTCGTGCCTGTGCCGCCCGCCGGAAGACATATAATGATACCCTCTGCCCGGCACAGCAGACCCTTTCGCGGCATCAAAGGCAATACCGTTGTTTTTCCAGTTCTCACTTTGGGATTGCTCAAGAAGAGTGGCTATTAGAGGCGTCAATCCGTAAGTAAAAACCGCCTCTTTGCCGTCAATATCAATCATTTCCGTCAGGGCTGAAAGCGTGTTCGCAAGTTCTGTTCCGCCCTCGGCTTCCACCGCAAAGAAGGGCGCATCAAGTTTCAGGCCGGAAAACTCTACACAGGTAAAGGTTCCTTCGGGGCCAAACAATCTTTCCGGATAAGGCGCGTAAACCGGGGGCATTCTCTTCTGCTCCGATATCCTGAGCTTTTGCGGGCCGGTATAAGGGAAGTATTCGAGGTTATCTTTTGAGAAATATATTTTGAAGTTAGTTCCTTTGAGATTTGGCCCTTCGTGCCAGAGCCTAAGAACGCCTACAGGTTTCCTTGGTTCTTTTTCCTGAAGGGCTGGCTGGAGTTCCGGCTTCATATTTTGATGCTCCAGGACCCAGGGGTGCCCGTGCCGGTACTTCCCGCCCAAAAAGTCCTGCTCCAGCTCTCCTTTCGAGTTAAATGTGACCGGACGTGGGGAAAATGGCATGCCTCCTCCCCTGTCGTTTGGCTTGATTACCGCAATGAATTTCATTCCCTGTTTGTGGCATTCATCCGCGACAACGGCAAGCGGGTTATTTACCCTGTCCATAAAGTCCCAATATCTGGTATCCCCGTCCCTGGATATTAACCTCGCGCCGTCAAAGGTGTGAAGCATATGTACCGCGCTGATGCCCCTTTCCGCAAAACCCCTGACAAACTCCCTCAAATACTCTTCGGTCCAATCTCTTTTGGCATAAAGAATATCATCGCCGAAATCGAAGGTTACATGGAATTCCATATGCGCACCCCTCAAAATATCGCAGAGTCAAAACCAAAAAGCAAATACTAAGCACTAAATATTAAATTCGAAGCTTAACCTATGGTGTGCAGCGACCGCATCGCTGCGCCATGGTGCATTGACACGGAGCCTGTGTTGTAATCAATTTCCGCAGCTCCGGTATTGACCGCTTTGTGCTTAAAAATACGATTTCGTATGAATCCTTTCAGTTTTTTGTTTCTTCCGACTAAGTTGCCATTCTAAATCC
>Ga0118677_10005342_pt1 | contig 22551 bp, 22 predicted proteins | sample AliMusrvi5mmetaG_FD_86154 | JGI IMG/M metagenome (GOLD analysis project Ga0118677, IMG submission 86154)
CAATTAAACAAATGATGCAGGAGATTGGCAAGCGTGCTCGTCAAGCATCGCGTGCGATGGCTCGTGCATCTAGTGAGCGTAAAAATCAAGCATTACTCTATATTGCTCAATTCATTCGTGAACAAGCGCTTGAGATTGAAAAAGTGAATCATATAGATGTGGAGCGCGCTAAGGCTAATGGTCAAGATGCCGCATTTATTGATCGACTCACCATGACGCCTAAGACGATTGAGTCTATGGCTTTGGGTTTGGAGCAAATTGCGACACTTGAAGATCCTATTGGAAAAATTACCGCTCTTCAAAAACAAGCCTCAGGCATTGAGCTGGGACAGATGCGCGTTCCTCTGGGAGTTATTGGCATTATTTATGAATCTCGTCCTAATGTCACCATTGATGCCGCGGCTCTCTGTTTAAAGTCAGGTAATGCAGTCATTTTACGTGGCGGCTCTGAGGCAATTGATTCCAACACCTTATTGGCGACGATGATTCAAGAAGGTTTAAAGGCTGCTAATTTACCTATAGATGCTGTACAAGTGGTTACGACTACTGATCGTAGCGCTGTTGGCGAAATGATTGTGATGACGCAATATATTGATGTAATTGTTCCTCGTGGTGGCAAGAGTCTAATTGCCCGCTTAATGGCTGAAGCCCGCGTCCCAATGATTAAGCACCTAGATGGTATTTGTCATACCTATATTGATGCGGATGCAGATGTTGCGATGGCTATAAAGGTGTGCGATAACGCTAAGACCCAGCGCTATGCACCCTGTAATGCAATGGAGACATTGCTCGTGAACAAGGCTATTGCTCCACAGGTGCTTCCAGCCTTATGCAAGATCTATCAAGATAAAGGAGTTGAGCTTCGCGTCGATTCCTTAACTCGCCAGACTTTAGAGTCTGCCGGCTTTCAGAATTTAGTCGAGGCTACTGAAGAGGATTGGCAGACTGAATACTTGGCACCTATTTTGTCGATTAAGACAGTGGCAGATATAGATGAAGCTATGAATCATATTGAGCAATATGGCAGCAAACATACTGATGCCATCATCACTAACAATAAAGCTCAAGCGGATCGCTTCTTACGGGAGGTGGACAGTGCAAGCGTCATGGTTAATGCGAGCACCCGTTTTGCGGATGGTTTTGAATACGGTCTTGGTGCAGAAATTGGTATATCTAACGACAAATTACATGCACGTGGACCAGTCGGTTTAGATGGCCTTACCTCCCTAAAATATATCGTCATGGGTCATGGCGAGATACGTACTTAATTAAGCGATCGGATTACATCACTATGGGTAACGCATATCTTTGGACCAAGACTTTCCATATTGTTTTAATTGCATCTTGGTTTGCGGGGCTTTTCTATCTCCCTCGTATTTTTGTCAATCTCGCTGATGAGAAAAATCCTGAGGCGTATGCGCGTCTTCTGGGTATGGCAAATCGCTTATTTCGCTTCATGACTATTTTGGCAGTACCAGCAGTGCTATTGGGCTTGATGCTTTGGCTTCATTTTAAGATTGGATCTGGTGAAACTTGGATGCACGCCAAAGTGTTTTTTGTGTTTCTAGTCATTGGTTATCACCATGCTTGTTGGAGTTTGCTAAAAAAGTTTCGCAAAGGCCTCAATACCCATTCAGGAGTTTGGTTTCGCTGGTTCAATGAGGTTCCAGTTTTACTTTTGTTAATTGTTACTGCTCTCGTAGTGATCAAACCCTAATTATTTAAACCCCATTTCATTATGTATTTCCTTTTTAGATTGTTAGCCTTATGAGATTTTTTGTTGTTTGCCCAGGCGGGTTAGAAGTTGCTCTTGCAAAAGAGTTGGCAACCATTGCTCAGCGCGCGGACTCAAAGGCTTTGGGTGCCTGGGTCATTGATCCAACGCCTACGAGCCCTACTGGTGGAGTTGGGCTTGCAGCCCCTCTTTCTGCTGCAATGGCTTTGAACTTACACTCGCGTATTGCTAGTCGAGTCTTACTACAGATGGCGGAGTCTTCCTATCGGCAAGAGGAAGACTTATATAAATTGGCAAGTGGCTTAGCGTGGGAGGAGTGGTTTTCCTCGGAACAAACTCTGCGCGTCGATGTCACCGCACATCGCTCACCACTAAAAAGTTTGAACTTTGCAACCCTGAAGATTAAAGATGCCATTGTGGATCGGCTACGTGATGTGACTGGGGATCGACCCAGTATTGATACGGCCTTTCCAGATGTGCGTGTGCAAGCGCACTTAACTGCAACCCATATCACCATCTATCTAGATACTTCAGGCGAGGCCTTATTTAAACGCGGCTGGCGTGATGAAAAGGGCGATGCACCGCTCAAAGAAAATCTTGCTGCTGGAATTTTGTCCATCACAGGTTGGAAACCAGGCCAAACTCTATTTGATCCAATGTGCGGTAGTGGCACCTTCCTAATTGAGGCAGCCCAAACTGTATTGGCCATTCCACCAGGAGCCATTCGGGCGGGAATGTATGGTGATGATGCTAAGTCTAGTAGATTAGCTTACCGACCATTAGTTACTTCAGCCCATGGATTTGGTTTTCAGCGCTTAAAGCCTTTTCAGGCTAATGGTGAAGAGAAACGTTGGGTATCTCTGAAAGAAGCCTCTTTGGCTGAAATTCTGGAAAAGCGTAAGCAATATCCCGATGTGCAATCTTTAATGATTAGCGGTGGTGATATTAATGAGAAATTGGTATCTATGTTTAAGGGAAACTGGCAGCGCGCTCAGTTACCTGAGTTGCCAGTAGCTCGACAGATTGATGCTTTAGTCAGCAAACCCCCTGCCAATGCCCATGAGGGTGTAATGTTGCTCAACCCCCCATATGGTGAGCGTTTAGCGCTTAAAGGCGGTCGTGGTCGTGAGAGAGATAATGATGGCGAAGATAACTATGAATCTGAAGAGTCAGAAGATCGCTTTGCCCATAATTTAGAAACAGGCCGTCAAAATGCAAAACGCTCAAGCCGCGAATCCTTAAAGAAACTTCAAGCGGAAGACGAGCAAGATCCAAAATTCATCGAGTTTTTACAGCAATTTGGACAGCATCTTAAAGATGCATTTGGTGGCTGGAGTGTATTCGTTCTCACTGCAGACATGGCTTTACCTGGGCAATTGCGCATTAAAGAATCCAAACGCACCCCTTTATTTAATGGCCCGCTTGAATGTAGATTATTTAAATTTGAGATGCATCAAAAACGTGATCCAGTAGTTTTAGCGGAATAGTTTTTGAGTCCTAAAACACTTAGAGAATGATGAAAGAATTAAGCAATGGAATTTAAAACCTATATGTGCCTCATCTGTGGATGGGTCTATGACGAAGCGACTGGAGTACCTGAGGAGGGTATTGCCCCGGGTACGCTTTGGGCTGACATTCCCATTAATTGGACTTGTCCTGAGTGCGGGGCACGTAAGGAAGATTTCGAAATGATGGCGATTTAATTTGTAGTACCAAGTAGTAATTAAAAAGGCGGGGAAAGTATCGTGGGACGAAACGAAGAGTTATTTGAGCGCGCACAAAAAACCATTCCTGGAGGCGTGAATTCACCAGTACGTGCTTTTCGTCAGGTGGGCGGTACACCTCGTTTTGTTTCTAGGGCAAAAGGTCCGTACTTTTGGGATGTAGAAGATACGCGCTACATTGATTTAATTATGTCGTGGGGCCCCATGATTGTGGGGCATGCGCATCCTGAAGTAGTTGAGGCAGTTCAAAGAGCCGCCCAAACAAGCTTTAGCTATGGCGCTCCTACTGAAGGTGAAATTGAATTAGCTGAACGTATTTGCGAACTCATGCCTAGTGTTGAGCAAGTGCGTATGGTATCAAGCGGTACTGAAGCGACAATGAGTGCTTTACGGCTCGCCCGTGGCTATACCGGACGCGATTTAATTATTAAGTTTGAGGGTTGTTATCACGGGCATGCTGATAGCTTATTAGTAAAAGCAGGTTCTGGTCTCTTAACTTTTGCAGACTCGACCCAGAATGCACCTTCATCCGCAGGCGTGCCACAAGATGTAGTTAAGCATACCCTCGTGTTGCCCTATAACGACGTGACTGCGATTGAAGAGGTATTTCAAAATCAGGGCGACCAGATTGCTGCAGTAATCATTGAGCCGATCGCCGGCAATATGAATTTAATCAAACCTTCCACAGAGTTTTTATCTGCTATTCGTAATCTCACTAGCAAACACGGTAGCGTGCTCATTTACGATGAGGTGATGACGGGTTTTCGTGTAGCTTTGGGAGGTGCGCAATCTTTGCAGGGGATTACCCCGGATTTAACTTGTCTTGGTAAGGTTATGGGCGGTGGCATGCCCATGGCAGCCTTTGGCGGTAAAAAAGAAATCATGTCGAAGCTCGCACCATTGGGCAATGTTTACCAAGCGGGCACTCTTTCTGGTAATCCAGTTGCTGTGGCATCTGGCCTTAAGACGCTCGAGATTGTTTCCCGTCCAGGTTTTTATGAATGTCTCACTGGTCAAACTGAAAAACTCATGGCAGGCTTAAAGCAGGCGGCAGACGAAGCACATATTCCCTTTGCTGTAGATAGTGTAGGCGGTATGTTTGGTTTTTATTTTACGTCCAAGGTGCCAAGCTCTTTTGAGGCGGTTACCAAAATGGATATAGAGGCCTTTAAGAAATTTTTTCATGCCATGCTAGATCAGGGGGTATATTTAGCGCCCTCGGCTTATGAGGCTGGATTTACTTCCATTGCTCATGACAATGAAGTGCTTGATGCTATCGTTTCAGCCGCAAAAATTTCTTTCCAGAAGGTATCAATCCTAGACTGAAAAGGGGTAAAAAGGTTGATTACATCCGTAGTGGATGATCATAGCCATCGACTTGGATAATTCTTAAGTTTTTACTGTCTTTGCCTGACTCTGGAACTTCCATGGCCGTCAGTTTTCCACCCCATACACAGCCAGTATCAAGACCAATGACATTGGATTGTCTTAGCAACCCAAGTGTTGACCAGTGCCCAAAAAAGATCAATGTGTCTTCAGTTTTTCGCTTGGGAGCCTTAAACCAAGGGGTGTATCCTTTTGGGCCAGCGGTTAAGCCTTCTTTGCTGTCAAATTCCATTTGCCCATTTGGAGTGCAAAAGCGCAGTCGCGTGAGTGCATTCGTAATGACACGCAATCGCTCATATCCTTTAAGAGAGTTGCTCCATTGATTGGAAGTGTTGCCATACATATTGGCTAAAAAATCTTTGTAGGATTTTTTTCGAAGCGTTTTTTCTACTTCTTGAGCGCATTCAATGGTTTGCTGCAGATCCCATTGGGGTAACACTCCAGCGTGGACGGTGAGTACTTTCCCGTTGCTTAGTGCCATTGGTCTGTGGCGCAACCAATCAATCAGTTCAGCGCGATCAGGGGCTTTTAAAATTGGATCGATAGTGTCTAAACTTTTAGTTTGCCGTAAGCCAGCATCTAAAGCTAAAAGATGTAAATCATGATTACCCAAAATACACTCCGCAATGCCAGCTTCTTGTAAACGCTTGAGATGGCGCAAAGCACCTAAAGAATCTGGACCGCGATTAACAAGGTCGCCCAAAAAAATCATCTTAGATTTATCCGGCAACTTTTTAACTAAAGCCTTTAAGGAGGGGGCGCACCCTTGCACATCACCGATAGCATAAATCTTACTCATGCTCTATATTAAAGCGGATATGGGAATGGCAAGTTATTCGGTACTGATTTTTTTGACCACACTGTAGCGAACCAAGGTATTTTTTCGCGCTTGGTCATGATCTACGATAGGTTGGGGATAATCGCGTCCCAGCAAAATCCCCGCGGCTTCCAGTTCGATATGCCCAGCCTGCCATGGCGCGTGAATAGATTTCTTGGATAACTTGTCTAATTGCGGTAAGTAGCGACGAATAAATTTACCCTCGGGATCAAACTTCTCTGATTGGGTAATGGGGTTAAAGATCCGAAAATAAGGCTGCGCATCACACCCGGAAGAGGAGGCCCATTGCCATCCCCCGTTATTTGAGGAGAGTTCAAAGTCATTAAGGTGTTCTGCAAAGTAGCGTTCACCCCAGCGCCAATCAATTCCCAAGTCTTTTGTCAAAAAGCTGGCAACCACCATTCTTAAGCGATTATGCATATAACCACTTTGATTGAGTTGATGCATGGCGGCGTCAACCAATGGATAGCCAGTTTTCCCCTCGCACCAGGCTTTAAAGAGTTTTTTTGCGTGAGGACCGCTTTCCCATTGGATGTTGTCATAGTCAGGCTTAAATGCAGCACCTTCAGCTAGACGAGGATGATTTGACAAAATCATGAAATAAAAATCCCGCCAGATCAGTTCGCTTAACCAAATAGTCGCACCCATGCTGCCAGCAAGCATGCGCCGATGTGCTTCACGAACCAGTCCGCGAATAGAAAGCATTCCAAAACGCAGATGGGTAGAAAGGTAACTCACTCCTTTAATTGCGGGGAAGTTTCGCCCGATTTGATACTGATCAATTCGAGGTAGGAAATCTTCGAGAAATTGCTGGCCCGCCTCTGACCCTGGGGGAAGATAGGATTCAATCCCTGTAGAGCTAAAGCCCATGGATTCTAGCGATGGAAGGGGGGGCTCCAATTTTGGAGGAATTGGAGGCAATTGGCCTTTTTTTGGCGTGCAGTCATAAGCCGCAATGTCTTTTTCTTGTAGATTTCTGAGCCAGCTATTTTTATAGGGCGTAAAGATTGAGAAAACAGTATTTGAGTTGGTGAGAATTTCTTTTTTCTCAAAAATCACTTGATCTTTAAAACTCTCAAAACCTATCCCCATCTGCTCCAATGAGGATTGCACCAATGAATCCCGAGCAATCGCAGAAGGCTCATAGTCACGATTGCTATACACGGTATTCACCCCTAGATCCTTTGCAATCCGAGGAATAGATTGAGTGGGGTTTCCTACTTGGACTATTAAGCCTACACCTTGCTGGCGTAGTTCCTCATCCATTTTCTGAAGACCTTGCCAGATAAAGTCAACTCGACGATCATGCTTAAGGCCGTTTGCGTCAAGCTCACCTTTGAGGAGGGGGGTCAAAATCTCAGTATCAAAGATAAACGCCAGCCAAACTTGGCTATTATTTTTCAGGGCGTGATGGAGCGCAGCTTGGTCATAAAGACGAAGATCGCGACGGAGCCAAACGAGTGCTTTTTGCATAGACACTATATTAGGGCTAATTTGATAGTGTTGCACGGGTACGGGTTAAGATCGAGTGTAATGATAGATACGATCTTTTTCATACTCTCGAAGTTTACTCAGCTCTGTATTGAGCCACTGAATTGGGTCATCGTATTTATAGTTTTAAGTCTACTGTTTTTGGCTTTGCGAAAAGTCGATTTATGCAGGCGCTTCTTAATCCTGGCTCTTTTAGATTTGATATTGGTTGGCTGGCTTCCCGCTTCAGAAGTGTTTTTAAGGGCACTTGAGGATGGGGTTTCTAAGGTCAATATCACCCACATAAGCTCCAGTGATGTTGGTGGGATCATCATTCTAGGTGGGGCAATTGAGGGCGGTGAAATTGCAGCCGATCGCGGGGAGGTATCCATCTATTCCTCGGCTGAGCGAGTGACTAAAGCATTTGAGTTGATTCGTAAATATCCCGATTTACCCTTTATCTTTAGTGGATTCTCGGATCGCTTATCTCCTAAGGGAATCTCAGAGGCCGATGCTTTCAAGCAATTGATTGCCGAGCAGGGTTTATCAGATCGGGCGGGCCATTATGAAAATCAATCTCGCAATACTTACGAAAATGTGATGTACATCAAGCCAATAGCAGGGGAGTGCGGGCAAAAAAGAGCAGATGGTGCACCCTTGCCATGGCTTTTGATTACCTCTGCAAGTCATATGTATCGCTCAGTAAAGATTTTCCAAAAGCAAGGAATTGAGGTGATTCCCGTACCTGTCGATTACCAGACAGGCAATAGCTTAAGGTGGACCTCTTTTGATCTCAAGGATGGAGTTGAGAATTGGCATAAGGTCAATCATGAATTGGTGGGTTTAATTGCGTATTGGTTTACCGGAAAGATCTAGTAATTCTGTAAAATAGACGCACATGAGCTCGGCTAAGAAAGTCCCTATGGGCCAACCTCCATTACCCATCCAAACCCCAGATGTTGGGTCATTGATCTCCTATTCCGCGGATCATTTGGCTAATCAGTTTTTAATCGCCATGCCTGGCATGCAAGACCCGGATTTTGTTGGCTCGGTCATATATCTTTTTGAGCATACTGAACGAGGTGCAATGGGCCTGGTAGTCAATAAGCCAACTGAAGTGGATTTGGCTACGCTTTTTGACAAAATTGAACTTAAATTGGAAATTGCCCCCTTAATTGATAAACCCGTTTACTTTGGCGGGCCAGTTCAAGTAGAGCGCGGCTTTGTTCTGCATGAGCCAATCGTCGATAGCGGTTATAGCTCTTCTTTGATTATTCCCAGCGGCTTAACAATGACTACCTCAAAGGATGTGCTTGAAGCAGTCGCCTCCGGTAATGGCCCTAAAAAGTTTCTGATTACCCTTGGCTATGCTGGATGGGGCGCTGGTCAACTTGAAGAAGAGATTACGCTCAATGGCTGGATGAATGTTCCTTTGTCGCAAGAACAAATGGCGGACATTATTTTTGATACCCCCTCAAGTCAGCGTTATGAGCGCACGATGAGTCACTTAGGATTTGATTTATCTGACCTTTCGGGCGAGGTAGGGCATGCCTAATGTGAGAACCGTGATGGCTTTTGATTATGGCACCCGCAGAATAGGCGTTGCTATTGGGAATACGTTTACTCGGACGGGGCAGGCTGTGAAGACGATTTCTGAATCTAATGACGATGCCCGCTTTAAGGCCATTGAAGACCTTATTAAGGAATGGGAGCCAAATCAACTGGTTGTGGGTTTACCATGCCACCCTGATGGAGCCGAGCATGAAATGACGGCGAAGGCCAAGCGCTTTGGTAATCAACTACACGGTCGCTTTCGGCTGCCGGTAGATTGGGTGGATGAGCGCTATACCTCAGTTGTTTTGGAGGGGAATCCTGAGATGCGAGACAATTTGGATGCCCAGTCGGCAGCCTTAATTTTGGAGCAGTATTTTCTTGAGAAGAATTGGATTGATTAAGATGAGTGCAGAGCAGTCCTATCTAAAATTATTGGAAGTATTGCGTAAGCGTAAGGATGCTGGCGAGGTATTTGAATTGGCTGGTCTCGCCATGGGGGGCGCTTGGATTGCAGAGCGTTTAGCTAACGATCTTCAACTGCCTCACTATGGAATTATTAATGTAGCCTTTCATCGGGATGATTACGCTGAGAAGGGTATGACTGCGCTTCGGACTGCTAGCACCATGCCCACCAATTTGCCTTATGAGGTCACTGCTGCCAATGTGATTTTGATTGATGATGTTTTGTTGACCGGTAGAACGGTGCGCGCAGCATTAAATGAGCTATTTGATTTTGGTAGACCTGCTCAGGTGGAGTTAATGGTCTTGGCGGATCGAGTAAAACGCGAGCTCCCAGTAAGCGCTGATTTTGTGGGTGAAGTTGTCAATGTTCCAGATCAACAAATTTTGGTTTTAGAAAAAGATGATGCTGGCAAGTTCAGTTTCCAACTCGAGGAGCGTGCACAATGAGTGCAGCAGACAGTGCAGTCAATCAATTTAATGCAGCTGGAGAGTTAACCCATCTTTTAACTTTAGAAGGCTTACCTAAAGAGCAAATTATCCATATTCTTGATACTGCCAAGCAATTTGTCAGCGTTACCGACCCCTCTAGGGAAGTAAAAAAAGTTCCACTACTGCGAGGAAAAAGTGTATTCAATCTTTTTTTTGAAAACTCCACTCGAACTCGAACGACCTTTGAGATTGCAGCCAAGCGTTTATCTGCAGATGTCATTAATTTAGATATCTCCACATCTTCGACCGCTAAAGGTGAAAGTCTTCTAGACACTATCGATAATTTAGTTGCTATGCAGGCAGATATTTTTATCGTCCGACATGGTGTCTCTAAGGCGCCTATTGAGATTGCCAATCATGTACCCGCCCATGTTCATGTGGTCAATGCGGGTGATGGCAGCAATCAGCATCCAACGCAAGGCTTATTAGATATGTACACTATGCGCCATTTTAAGCAGGACTTTCGTGGGCTTAAGGTAGCAATTGTGGGTGATATTGTTCATAGTCGAGTAGCTAAATCGAATATTCATGGGTTAACTACTTTGGGCTGCGAAGATATTCGAGTGATTGGTCCTGAGAGTTTGTTGCCTAGTGATTTAGATATGCTGGGAGTAAAGGTCTTTCACAGCATGGAAGAAGGCTTAAGGAATGTCGATGTGGTGATGACTTTACGTATTCAGAAAGAGCGTATGGAGGCAGGACAAGTCCCTGAGGGCGCCGCTTTCTTTAAACAATACGGCCTCACGCCTGCACGTTTGGCTATTGCAAAGGCTGATGCTATTGTGATGCACCCAGGACCCATGAATCGCGGAGTTGAAATTGACTCTGCGGTAGCTGATGGCCCTCAATCGGTGATCCTCAATCAAGTGACTTTCGGCATCGCTGTCCGTATGGCGGTGATGTCTATTGTGGCTGGCAATTAATAGATTCATTAATTAATCAGTGACGTTAAATTCCGAGCCTCAGATACAAAAAAAGCATTGGCTGATTTTGTCGCATGGTTTTAATATGGACGGCCGCGCTTCGAGCCAAACGATTACCGATAAGATCCCTTATTTATTAGATGCTGGGATTAAGCCAATAGTATTTAGTGCCATTACTGGCATTAAAGATCAGAGATTCCCTCACCACCAGTTTTTAGCTTGGGGTCCAGCTGCATTTCGTTTTGATTTTCGCCACTGGATTTCCAATCAATATGGTAGAGGTCTTTTTTATAAGATCTCAACAGGCCTGGTTTCGCTACTCTTAGCCCCTTTTATTGCACTTGAAAAATTTTTTTTGGGATATTCCAGTCAATGGTCATGGGCTATACCGGCATTTATACATGGCCTTAAGTTAATTCGGGATGGCAAGGTTGATCTTGTATATTCCACTGGAGGCGCATGGTCTGCCCATCTAGCGGGTTTGTGGTTAAAAAAATCGACAGGTGTTAAATGGATCGCAGAGATTCATGATCCCTTGGTTATCCGCAAGAGCTCCAATGATCAGGGTTTTACAAAGCCAAAAAATCGTGATGCGCAATTTAGACAATCTTTAGAGGCAAAAATTATTCAGTATTCCAATTTTGTATGGTGGTTTACTGAGGGTGCAATACATTACGCAAAAATTCGTAACCCTAACCTTGGCACTCCGGGAAACGCATTCGGATTTATTGTGCTTCCTGGTGCAGAGCCACCTGGTGGTTTAAATGCAATACAGTCTCATGTGTATTCAGATAATCTAAATCTTTGTCATTTTGGCTCTCTGGCCAAAGACCGCTCGCTCTCTATTGTTTTGCATGCCCTAGCTAGCTTATTTAAAAAATATCCGCTGGCACGTCAACATGTTCGTGTTCACGCTTATGGCGCACCCTTGGATATATTGACGATTAATGCAGTAAAACAATTTAGTTTTGACGATGTATTGATCACCCATGGCCGCTTAGAAAAAGATCCTAAAACGGGAATCTCTGGCCGTGAGCGTGTAGTTCAAAAAATGCAAGATGCAGATGTGTTGATACTGCTACATGGCAAAGATGAGTGGTGCGCTGAATACATTCCCTCCAAGCTTTACGATTACCTATGGACCGGGCGTCCTATTTGGGGGATTACCCACCGCAATCCTCAGCTAGATCAAATGCTTTCTGAACGAGGGGCTTATTTAAGTGCCGAGGAAAACCCAGTTCAAATTGAGCTTGCCCTAGAGAGAATTTGGCTAGATTGGCAGCAAAAGAAATTAAATACGCCTACAGGTAATCCAATTGGGGTTAAGCAAGCCGTCACCACAATCTTAGGCGCCGTACAAAAGTCAGTAAACCCCTGAAACATTACTTATTAAGTCAACCATGCTGAATATTGTTCTTTATTGCTGTACCTTCCGTAAAGACCTCAAAAGAACGGTCAAGCTTGCGCAAAGTATTCGCAAGCATAACCAGAGCAAGATTCCTTTTTATATCTCGGTTCCTGCAGAAGATGTAGATTTATTCAATGAGAATCTAAAGGGTTTTAATGCGATCGTTTTTGATGAGGTGGATATCTTTAGGGCTAACCCTAAATTAGATATACAAAAGCTTTATGAGATTCGCGGTGGACTAAGGCAGCAAGTTATTAAATCAGAATTTTGGAGGCTGGGAATATCTGAAAATTATTTGGTTCTCGACTCAGATTGCATCTTTATTCGTAACTTTGAAGAAACCGACTTTATTGCTAAAGGCGATGTCCCATATTCCGTGATTCATGAGGGGCGAGATGTATTGCAGGCTACTGAACGTTTCGGGCCAAAAAAGATTCGCCAACATTTTTTAGCTGATAGAGAGCCGATTAAGGTCGAATTGGGTCGCACTGGTGTCACCTATGACTATGGGTACGCGCCATTCTTATGGAGTAGCAAAGTTTGGCGCTCTTTAGATGCCCAGTATTTAAGCCCCAAGGGAATGAATTTTTTAGATGCTGTACTACTTTGTGGATCTGAATTTACTTGGTATGGTGAGTCGCTCATTAATTTCCGAGCTATACCAATATATCCCCGTGAGCAATTATTCATGCATTACCACTATGAACATCAATTGTGGGCCCACCAAGTTTTGGGATACAAAGAAGAAATTTTGGCTCACGATTACATGGGCGTAGTGTATCAATCTAACTGGGAAAATTGGGGGGACTACGGCTCATCTAATAAAAGTGTGACCTCGCGTATTTGGAGATCTGTTAAGCGGTCTTTAAAAAAATCGCAATTTAAGTTAACTATTTTGCTTGGTTTTATTTAAGCAAGACATTCGTTAAGAAAACATTTCCATACCTAATGCTCAATTTAGCCAATGTCACATTACTTTGTGTAGAAACACGTGAGCCAGAGTTGGCTCACTGGGCAATTGACAGATGTTTAAGTACCACCCATTTTTCTAGGGTGGTGCTCTTAACTGATTTAGATCTTGTTGGGAAGCGGAAGCCTGAAGTCGAGTATGTTCAGTGCCCGCCCATCAAAACAACTAAAGACTATTCTAATCTTCTGCTAACTAGCATTGATCAGTATGTGCAAGGAAGTCATGTCTTAATTATCCAGTGGGATAGTTTTGTGACCCATCCAGAACTTTGGACTGATGAGTTTCTGAAATACGATTACATTGGCCCTGTATGGCCACATCACCCCCAAAGTCCAGTAGGGAACGGTGGATTTTCCTTGCGCTCGGTAAAGTTACTTCAAGCAATTAAGAAGCCTGGTTTTATTAAGAAGCACCCAGAAGACTATTGTATTTGTGTAGATAACAAGGAGTTTCTAGAGGGGCAATGTGATATTAAGATTGCACCAGCAATCATAGCTGAGCAATTTGCCGTTGAGCGATCAGAGTGGCATGACGCTTTTGGATTCCATGGGTTTTTTAATTTTGGTAGGATACTAAGCGATATAGAGTTAAGTAAGTTCCTACAGATTCTTCCAAAAAATGCCTTAAGCGGGCTCGATAGCTATGATTTAGTCTTCTTTCTAAGAGAGCAGGGCAGAATCGAATTGGCTAAAGAGATGGCTAGAAAAGTACGATTCAAATGGAAAATGCGAAAACAATACATGACACTAAAATGGTGGCTATTAAGAACTGAAATTCTATGAATGTGAATAAAAAGTACCTGGCGCATATTTCAGTAGCTAGTGTCTGTGCATTGCTATTTATTTGGGTTTTACCAAATACGATTGCCTTAAGGCATGCTTTGTTGGGAGTGGGCTTTCTCTCGGGCACTTTTTTAATTAAGGAAAATTGGAACCGCTTCTATCCATTTAAGGCGCCGCTAGTCCCCTTATATTCAATTGCATGCCTCTTCGTATGGGTAGGAATCCATTATTACTACTTCTCACTTAACCCTCCTCTTGAACTAAGCGAGATCAAAGGTTTATGGATTCGCACCTTTGCCGGTTTCGTTATGGCTATTGGTTTTGGAATTTCTTTGCGTCATTACGTCCATTTACGTACATATTTTTACTTCAGCATCTTTTTTGTCCCAATTATTAATGTCCTCGCCTATGTGTTTGCTTGTTATTTACACGGCGGTTTTATAAGGCCAAATGAATTTGTATTTTTTCTCTACGCTAAAATTGAGACTGCTTACTTTGGGGCTTTGGCAGCAGCTGTTGCGGTGGCCAACATAATTTATCTCGTAACCAAAAAAAGTGAAAAGAAAAATTACTTAGAGATTACATTATATTTTTTTGGTCTATTCTTTGTCTTAATCTCTGCTTTTGTATCTAGTACAAAAAATGGAATAGCAATTGCTATGGCCCTTTGCCTCTTGCTTGTATTTATAGTATTGATGAATTCTTTGCTCAACTCTGTAGGGCAAAAAAAGCTAAGTTTAGTAATTGCATTATTTGTTTTGTTGCTAGCAGGTGGTGTCTGGCAGGAGCATCAATCATTTGCATCTAAGGGCTGGGGTACAATTTTTGAGGATATGAAAGTTGCTATAGATATTGATAGCAATACCCAGTGGCAACGTAAAGAGGGCACTGTAGAGGCCCCTTTAAATGCTCTGGGTATGCCAGCAGCTTTAAATACGTATTCACGCTTCGCCTATGCGATGGTTGGAATTCGTTTAATTTCTCAGTACCCCCTAGGTTATGGCTCCATTAATCAATCATTTAATGGGCTTCAAAGTATTGCCGATATCCCACATGAACATCAAGGTCAGGTACATAGTGGGTGGCTAGATTTTGGCCTTGCTTTCGGCGTTCCTGGCCTGCTATTATTATTTTCCAGCATTCTGGGGGCAATGTATTTTGCAATACGCCGGTTTGATCAGCTTAATTTAGTCGCGCTAATGATCTGTGCGACGCTCATCCCATTTTGTTTGATTGCCGAGATGAGTTACAAGCAATACTTTGAATCATGGGTTTTCTTTATTTCTTTGGCGGCTACATTGGTAGCCTTTTCCTCAATCTTTCCTGAAAATTCTAAACGCAGTTAGGAAGATATTTCCTTAAGGGCTTGAGTACGATCTCTGGTAATTTATATTGCTCTTGATCGCTTAATATTGTCTGGCGGTCATACAGGTCAGATCCAGACAGTATCTTTTTTTGAATATCTTCTTCAGATAAATTCTGATATTGACTTAGATTCTCAACATCACTAATCGCTTTTATCTTATTGAGGATTAAGGACTCATCCATGAAGTAAGAGAAGTGCCACCCGCCTTCCTGAATATGTTGAAGATTGTCTTTTTTACTCCGTAGTTTATGCGGAAGCAGTTTTCTCAATGTGCCAACATGAGTAAAAATAGACCCATAAAACTGATCATTGGGTGCTGCATTTTTAATATTGTAGTAAAAAAATATTTGATCGCAACTATAGCTCACTAGATTTCTGAGGGAATCAGGATTGCTTAATTTATCAACTGCCTCAGATAAAGCATGGGCATTAGGGAACTCATCTAGGTCACTAAAAATGACAATGTCAGAAGCATTAAAACGCTTCAAAGGTTTTAATGTGGAGTTTCGTTGTGCATCTTGTATTTTCCAGAGAAGACGATTTTTTCGATTCTTGTAACGCATACGTTTAATTAACCAAAAAACTGAATTGAGATTAATTAACTCGCGATGATAAATAATTTTTTCAGAAAAAGGTAGGGTTGATATTAAGCTATCGCTCAGTAGAAATTCTTTTTTCTTTCCAGAAAAGTCAATATTCGCCTCGGAGATAACAAAATAATCTACTGTGTCTCCCAAGTATTCTAGGCGAGTCTTAAGTAAGTCTAGTTCGTTATAAAACAAAAAAGTATCTATAAGTAGAGGCTTTTTAAACTTCAAAGATTAACTCCTTACTTAATTAAGTTAGACAAGAATCGCTCGGGATCGGTGTCATTTAAGTAGCCCTGCTCAAGATGCAGTGAAAGTCCAGGAATGCAAATTCCAAGGTAGCGTTTAGGCTTAGACCAAAACTGAAGACGTCGCGGAATTTGTTTAATAAAGCGTGTTTTTGGAAGTAGAGGTTGCTTGGTTAATACGCAGAAATTATCAAAGTCAAAATCCTTATCAGCAGTTTTTGTTATAGACCAAAGATCGGCATCTTCTTTTAATGTTTTTCCAGTGACTGCAAAAGTCATCGTGGTCGAGTTCGAAGTTCTCCACAGTTGTGTTGGGCCTTTAACAATTTCAGTTGATTCAGAATAGCGATTCGCTTTTGCAAATGGATTAAGGGGCATTCCAGTCACCTTATATTTATCCGAGTGGTCGTAGAGCGTGACATATTCAAAGTATCTTAGGCCCTCTTCAATCGCCTCTGGAGATTTTGGAAGATGTAGATAGTCGTCTTCCACGAAATAGAAAATATCTTCGTTCTTGGCAATTTCTAAGCCTATTTCATAGAGCTTCCAAAATGAACCGGGATTACCAAGTTGAGTTTCAATCAGTCGATCAAATTGATAATCGGATCTCAGTCTTCTCAGTAGAGCTTCATCACAATTATCTGCAACACAGATCAATTCCCAGCCTTGGAATATCTTGGTCAAATTATCGAGGGAGTCAAATTTATTAATCCCCTCAACCTTGACCTTGGGATACCCCTTGCTGCTGATTCGGAAAAGTACTATTTTTCGCATAGAGTATTAAATTTTTATTAAAATCAAAAGGTTATAGGGATTAAGAGCATAGACTTTAGTGCTTAAGCTAGAGTATGAGTAGCATATATCTTGAATCTAAACGATGATAATCTACGGTGGGATAAACAAAGAGGTTTTTAATGATTTTAGTTACTGGCGGCGCAGGTTTTATCGGAGGTAATTTTGTTCTGGGTTGGCTGGCTAATCCCGCTTCCGAAGGAATTGTGAATTTAGATAAATTAACTTACGCAGGTAATCTGGCTACTCTTGAGCCAGTTCAGGATGACTCTCGCCATGTTTTTGTTCATGGAGATATCGGCGACCAGTCTTTGGTAAGGAGCTTATTGGCCGAACATAAACCGCGCGCTATCATTAATTTCGCCGCTGAAAGCCATGTGGATCGTTCGATTCATGGGCCTGCGGAATTTGTCCAAACCAATATTGTTGGCACATTTAACCTGCTGGAGTGCGCCCGGGAATACTGGAGCTCTCTTAAAGCGATAGAAAAAGAAGAATTTCGCTTCCATCATGTTTCAACTGATGAAGTCTATGGATCTTTATCAGCAACTGATCCTGCATTTACCGAAATTCATCCTTATGAGCCAAATAGCCCTTATTCTGCATCTAAGGCCGCCTCTGATCATTTGGTACGCGCTTGGTTTCATACCTACGGGTTTCCAGTCATCACGACAAATTGCTCAAATAACTACGGCCCATACCATTTCCCAGAGAAGCTTATTCCCTTGGTAATTCTTAATGCGCTTAATGGTAAACCTTTGCCAATTTATGGTGATGGCCAACAAGTGCGCGATTGGTTGTATGTCGGTGACCATTGTTCCGCAATTTGTGAAGTGTTGAAAAAAGGCAGATTGGGCGAAACATACAACATTGGCGGCTGGAATGAAAAGACCAACATTGAGGTGGTCCAGACTATTTGTAAAATTTTGGATGAATTAAAGCCACGCGCAGATAGCAAGCCTTATGTCGACCAAATAACCTATGTCAAAGACCGTCCAGGGCATGATCGTCGTTATGCCATTGATGCTGGCAAAATTGAGCAAGAGCTTGGATGGCGTCCAGTAGAAACATTTGAAACAGGTATACGAAAAACGGTACAGTGGTACCTGGATAATCCAGCATGGATTGATGGAGTGGTGAGTGGCTCTTATCGCGATTGGCTACAAAAGCAATATACCTAGGGCAATCATTGCATATGCATATTTTGGTTTTTGGTAAGGATGGTCAATTAGGCAAAGCTTTTAAAGCTCTATTGGATGCGGTTACGCCTACTTTAGTAAACACGCCACTTGTTCAATATGTTGGGCGTAGTGAGTGTGATCTCAGTAATCCCGATGCCATTCGCAATCTTTTAACCCAGCTTCAACCTAACCTTATTATTAATGCTTCTGCCTATACCGCTGTTGATAAGGCGGAAATCGAAGCTGACTTGGCTTATGCCGTCAATGCAAAAGCGCCAGAGATCATGGCAGAGTTTGCGGCAAAGAATGATGCGAGCTTAATCCATTTCTCTACTGATTACGTTTTCGATGGGGAAAAGTATGGTTTTTATTTAGAGGATGATATTCGCCATCCTTTAGGGATCTATGGAAAAAGTAAAGCGTTAGGTGAAGAGGCAGTTATGCGGATATTTTCAAATAGCGCTAAAGGCCGCTATGCCATTCTTCGAACCAGCTGGGTGTATGGCGATGGTATTAATTTTATTCGTACGATTTTACGTTTGGCAAAAGAGCGTGAAGAGCTCAAAATTATTGACGACCAGTATGGTGTGCCAACTAGTTCTGACTGGTTGGCGAGCGTGAGTTTGAGTCTAGTTTTAAATCAACACGGTGATTTAGCGAAGTTTCCATCGGGCATTTACCATGCTGTACCGGCCGGAGAAATTTCTTGGTATGGTCTAGCCTCTCTAGTGGTGGAGTCAGCGCTTGAGGCGGGGATAAGTTTAAAAGCGAAGCCTGCATCCATCAGTCCAATTCGTGCTGTGGACTATCCTTTGCCAGCCCCAAGACCAATGAACTCTCGCATGTCTACCGATAAGTTACAGTCAGTTTTAGCCCTTTCTGACAGTTACTTCAGCTCTACTACACACTCTTATAATGATTCCAACAAGGCTCCGGCATTTCCTCATTGGGATGGGATGGTTCGGGAGTATGTATTTAAATTAGCATCTGACGGTCTGATTTAGTTTGAGTCACAAAAGATAGGGTTGTAATGACAATAAAGCGCAAAGGAATTATTTTGTCTGGTGGGTCTGGTACCCGTTTATATCCAGTAACTCAGGCCGTTTCTAAGCAGCTCATGCCGGTTTATGACAAGCCGATGGTGTACTACCCCTTAAGCACTTTGATGCTAGCTGGTATTCGGGATATCTTATTAATTTCCACACCACACGATACGCCTCGTTTTTCTGAGTTGATGGGTGACGGTTCCCAATGGGGTTTGAATATTGAATACTGTGTTCAACCTTCACCTGATGGTTTAGCACAAGCATTTACCCTGGGTAAAAACTTTGTGGGCAATAACCCCAGTGCATTGGTACTTGGGGACAACATTTTTTATGGTCATGAGTTAGTTAGCCAGCTTGATAGCGCGGATGATCGACAGACAGGCGCTACTGTGTTTGCCTATCACGTGAATGATCCAGAGCGATATGGTGTTGTCGAATTTGATAAAAGTTACAAAGCACTCTCAATAGAGGAGAAGCCCCTAAAGCCAAAAAGTAACTATGCTGTTACTGGACTCTACTTTTATGATAATCAGGTGTGCGATATCGCTTCTTCCATTAAGCCTAGCGCACGTGGTGAATTAGAAATTACCGATGTCAATCGTGCCTATCTTGAGAAAAGTGAGCTCAGTGTGGAGATCTTGGGCCGTGGATTTGCATGGTTGGATACCGGCACTCATGACTCTTTATTAGATGCCGCAGGTTTTATTGCGACTCTACAAAAACGCCAAGGATTAATGGTGGCTTGCCCAGAAGAAATTGCTTATCGTCAGGGTTGGATTGGCGCTGATCAAGTACAAAAGGTAGCCACACAATTAAGTAAAAATAGTTACGGGCAGTATTTGAGTAAGATTCTGAATGAGCTCAATAGCTCTGTTCAACCCATCTCTTTATCCGCAAAGAAGATAGACTGATGAGCACACCCCCCAAACTAAAAGTAACCCCCACGGCCATTAATGATGTACTAGTGATTGAACCTAAGGTATTTGGTGATGATCGAGGTTGGTTTACTGAATCCTTTAATGCTCAAGATTTTGCTCTTGCAACCGGCTTGAGTGTGGTATTTGTCCAAGATAATCATTCTTTTTCGCGTCAATGGACGTTACGTGGCTTGCATTATCAATTGGAGCAAACTCAGGGAAAGCTAGTGCGGGTAGTGACTGGTAGCGTCTTCGATGTAGCTGTTGATATTCGCAAGGATTCTCCTACCTATGGTAAATGGGCTGGCATTGAGCTCAGCGCACAAAATCATAAGCAATTGTGGGTCCCAGCTGGATTGGCACATGGTTTCTTGGTCTTATCAGAAACTGCCGAGTTTTTATATAAGACTACGGACTACTATCACCCCCAAAGTGAAGTGTGTCTGGCCTGGAATGATCCCACCATATCAATTGAGTGGCCTTTGCCTCAAGGGGTGACACCTAATATGAATGCCAAGGATTTAGCCGGTTTATTTTGGAATGCTGCTCCTAAGTTCTAATCTGCGCTCAAAAGATAAGATAATGCTCGCATGAGCAAAGTCTTACTCAATTCTTCCACATCTACTTCGCCTAAGATTTTATTGGTAAAGTTATCCTCCCTTGGGGATGTCCTGCATAACTTGCCAATTGTTTGGGACTTACGCGCACGCTTCCCCAATGCACAAATCGACTGGGTAGTGGAAGAGGCTTATGTACACCTTCTAGAGCCCTTGCTTTCGAAAGGGGAATTTAGAGGAATTGATTACATCATTCCAATTGGCTTGCGCCGTTGGAAAAACAATCTGCTCAAGGCTAAAACTTGGCAAGAGTTCTTTGTGTTTAAAAAAGATCTGCAAGAAACCGCTTATGACTTCATCATTGAAACTCAAGGTTTATTAAAGTCAGCTTTAGTTTGTGCCCTGGCTTTGAAGAATGCAAATGCGGTTGTATCTGGATTAGCTAATGCAACGGAGTTTTCTGGTTATGAGCCGATCGCCAGATTTTTTTATAATCAAGCCGTGCAAGTGCCCACTCAATGCCATGCGGTAGACCGTTCTCGATGGGTAATGTGCTCAGCATTAGGTTTTCCTCTCTTGGAGCGTTCAGATTTGCCGCAGTTTTATCCCAAGAAATTTGTGGCATCCATTCCAAAGCAATCTGTATTTGATATTGCTTTACCCTACATTTTATTTTTTCACTCGACTGCTAGAGAGGCTAAACGTTGGCCCAATACGAGTTGGATTTCTTTGGGTAAGAGCCTGTCAGAGCAGGGCTACCAAGTAGTCCTGCCTTGGGGAAGTCTGGATGAGAAGCGTGTTAGTGAAGAGCTTGTAAACCATATTCCTAGATCTTATGTTCCGCCAGCTTTCTCGATTGAGCAAGCTTTTTCAGTGATTAATGACGCTACCTTAATAATTGGCGTAGATACTGGACTGACTCATTTAGCCGCGGTACTTGGTAAGCCAACGGTTGAAATTTATTGTGACTCGCCTAGATGGAAAACCGAGGGGTACTGGAGCAGCCAGATTCAGAATCTTGGGGATACTCAACAGCCTCCCAGTATTCAAGAGGTGCTGAAGGCTTCTTTAAGACTATTAGCGTAGTAACGAATTAATTGCTAATAAGTCCTCATCAGAGAGTGTTGAAGCACTCGCTTTTAATTTGAGAGCATTTAGGATTGTGCTGTAACGCGCTAGTTGAAGTTGTGACCTAGTGGTAAATAAAGTATCTACAGCAATTAAGACGTCAATATTAATCAAGGTTCCAACCTGAAAACCAAGCTTGCTTGATTCAACAGCGGATTCTGAAGAGCGCTCTGCAGCTTCATAGGCTTTCACACTTGCTAAGCCACCGTAAAAACCAGTAAAGGCTGCACGGGTACCTTGAGCTGCAGTACGTCTGGCATTGTCGTAATTTGCTTTGGCAGCGTCCACTAATGCTGCATTTTGACGGATCACCGAGCTGTTAAATCCACCAGATACTAACGGAATGGAAAGCTGTAGACCAAGGGTATTGTTATACACATTGGTTTGTGCGGGTGTGTAGCTATTGGGGGTGCCGTTTGAAGTGTTATAGCCAGAGGTGCCAACCAGGTTCAGGGATGGATAATTTAGTGCCTGCGCAGCGCGGTAAGTGCTCTCGGCTAGACTTACTGAGAGCTGTCCGGACAATACTTTAAAGTTAGCAGTCTCAGTTTGGTTGATCCAATCATCTAGAGTTTGTCCAGCCGGAAGGGTTGGATTGACACTCTCAGCAAGAGCATAGCTTTTAGTATCTTTGCTCTTGGTGCGGGGGTCCTTAAGAACGCCATCGATCTTCGCTTCCTTAACCAATGGCTTGAGTGCGCCAACAGGATGCCCAACCAATTGCTCTAAAACCCCTTTTTTCACAACCAGGTCAGCCTGTGCCGCGATTTCTTGCGAGTTAGCCAAATCTAGGGCAGCTTGAGCAGTATTGACATCAACAATGGTGGCAAGGCCGGCATCAAATTTGGCTTGTGCAATATCAAGTTGTTGCTTAATCAAGGATTTTTTATTGCGATATAACGCCACATTATCTTGACTAGTCAAGGCATCAAAGTAGGCTTGCGAAACCCGAAGAATCAAATCTTGCTGAGCTTGGAAGAAATTCATG